>Ga0194116_10000494_pt1 | contig 68761 bp, 89 predicted proteins | sample TA2MahsurfametaG_4_FD_148617 | JGI IMG/M metagenome (GOLD analysis project Ga0194116, IMG submission 148617) | Freshwater microbial communities from Lake Tanganyika, Tanzania - TA2015008 Mahale S9 surface | ecosystem: Environmental > Aquatic > Freshwater > Lake | place: Tanzania: Lake...
GGTTGATGACACAGGTAACACCTTTGCTGGTGTGCTTAATGGTCGTGTCCGCGTCTATATTGACCCATATTTCTCATCATCTTCTGGTAAACAATACCTGACAGTTGGTTATAAGGGTTCAAGCGCATTTGACGCAGGCCTCTTCTATTGCCCATATGTTCCGCTCCAGATGGTTCGTGCCATCGGTCAGGACACCTTCCAGCCGAAGATTGGCTTCAAGACTCGTTATGGTCTGGTTGCCAACCCGTTTGCTACATCCACTGCGGATGGTACAATCGGCTCATTCGGCGATGCGAAGGCAAACATCTACTACCGCTTCGTATCCGTGACCAACCTGATGTAATATCAGGCTCACACGCCTAGTAACAAAAGCCCCGTGGGAGAAATCTCACGGGGTTTTTTGTACCTAAATAGTATCACGGAGGACAGCAATGAGTTCTATTACTGAACAACCAACTAACTTGAATTACCTATCACCGTTAGGCTTCAAATTTACATTGAGGCGTCTACCGACTGTAAATTACTTCTGTCAGTCGGTAGATATTCCAGCAATTAGCATGACACCAATCAATACACCAACACCAGTTGGTACTCTAGTAAGACCAGGTGATAAGATTGTATATGAACCTTTAGTGCTTACATTCAGAGTCGATGAGGATATGAAAAACTATATTGAGATGGTTAATTGGTTAGAAGGTCTTGGTCACCCAACATCGCTACAGCAAACTCGTGATCTATCTCGGTCATCACCAATAGCATCACAAGGTAATATTGGATCTGCACAGACCTTTGTATCAGATGCAACACTTACTGTTCTTACAAGTCATAAGAATCCATCACTAAATGTTTTCTTTGCTGATGCATTTCCAACATCACTATCTGCATTACGATTCAATTCAACTGCAAATGATGTTGATTACTTAGAAGCTACAGCTACATTTTCTTATAGAAAATATACATTAGAACGCATTTAGTTCTGTACATTTGTATAGAAACCTGGTATGTTGGCTAGATGATGACACAAGAAATCCTTGATATGTGGGCCAGCGATACAAAGCTGGATGACCTTAATTTGGACCTTGAGAGCATCAAGGTACCATTGCTTCACGGCAAATACCTTGCGTTGCTATCAAAGGAGCGCGGTAAGGTACGTGAGCTAACAGGAAACAAAAAGACACTTACAAGATTGCTGACTGCTTATTATACTGGTAAATCTACACCTGAAGATTTATCAAAGCTAGCCCGAGAGCAGTTTCTTGAAAGAGTATTGCGTGGTGATGTTGAAGATAGAATCCTCAATGATCCCGCAATGATTAGATTGGAAAGCACACTTGGTATGCATCAAGAATGTGTGCTGGTTCTAGAAGAAATTATGAAGTCAATCAATAATCGTGGTTTTCAAATCAAGAATGTTATTGATTGGCGTCGTCTGACTGTGGGGATGAAATGACAGAAACTGTGCACATACACAAGGTTAATGAATCATTCATGCGCCTTGAATGTTCACAGTCAATTGCGCGTGAGGTATCTGAAAGATTTACATTTGAGGTACCTGGTGCAAAATTTATGCCAGCATACCGCAGCAAAGTTTGGGATGGTAAAGTACGTCTATTTAATTCAAGAAACTATAGCATGTATGCTGGATTAGCTCATAATGTCAGAACATTTCTTGAAGATAAAGGGTATGAGGTCACACTTGATAGTGATCTGATATCAGAAGATGGCGTATCTCTTATTGAAATTCAAGATTTTATTCGCGATCTTGGATTACCAGTAGAGCCAAGAGATTATCAGATTAGAGCATTGGCTTTAGCAATTCGCATGAAGCGAGCAGTTCTAATCTCACCCACGGCCAGTGGTAAATCTATGGTTGCATATCTGATATCGCAATGGTTTGGTGGAAAGACTTTGATTGTTGTACCAACCGTATCTCTAGTAATCCAGATGGTCAAAGATTTTCAAGACTACGGTTATATTGGATCCATTCACGGTATCAGAGGTGGCCAGGAAAAGACTGCATCTGATGGTGTGACAGTATCTACTTGGCAATCAGTCTATGAGATGGGTGAAGAATTCTTCTCACAGTTTGATACAGTGATTGGAGATGAAGCACATCTATTCAAGGCAAAAAGTCTGACAAGCATCATGACAAAGATGCCTTCTACCAAATATCGATTTGGTATGACTGGTACACTTGATGGCGCAGAAGTCAATGAGCTTGTGCTTGAGGGCCTATTTGGTAAGGTAGAGCGACTAGTAAAAACCAAAGACCTTATGGACGCTGGACATGTTGCCGACCTTGCAATTAAGGTGCTTGTGCTTAAGCACGAAAAGCCTATGACCAGTGATGCAATATACCAAGATGAGATTGACCGTATTGTTTCTAGTGATGCTCGTAACCGTTTCATCAGAAATCTTGCGCTATCCTTGAAAGGAAATACACTTATACTATATTCTCTTGTAGAAAAACACGGCGAAGTATTGAATGAAATGATCTTAGCCAAAGCAAATGGTAAGAAGATTTCTTTTGTGCATGGTGGTACTGAAGCTGAGACACGAGATAATATTCGTAGCCTAGCAGAATTAGGTGATGACAATGTCATTATCGCATCATATGGTACCTTTAGCACAGGTATCAATATTCGTAATCTTCACAATGTGATATTTGCATCACCAACCAAAAGTCGTGTGCGTACCCTGCAATCTATCGGTAGAGGCCTTCGTAAGGGTGATACTAAAGACTCTTGCACCCTATTTGATATTGCAGATGATATGTCAAATAAGACCTTTCGTAATTATACCCTTAATCATCTGATTGAAAGAATCAAGATGTATAATCAAGAAGGATTTAAATATGAAATGCATACCATCAATCTGAAAGAGACTATTAGTAAGTAATATACCCTGTAAACGGCAAGGCCTATTATACCAGGAGATTAGAAAATGTCAAGCAAAAAACACTATGTGAAGAATGCAGATTTATACGCAGCCATGGTTGAATACCGCAAGTCGGTAATTGAAGCTAGCATCACTGGGCGATCAAAGCCTAGGGTACCAATCTATGTCGGCGAGTGTATCATGAAAATTGCAACCCATCTTGCTTACAAGCCAAACTTCTCTAATTACACATTTAGAGATGAGATGATATCTGATGGTATTGAAAATTGCTTGCAGTATATTGATAATTTTGATCCAAGCAAATCTCAAAACCCATTTGCATATTTCACTCAGATAATCTATTTTGCTTTTCTGCGTAGAATTCAAAAAGAAAAGAAATATCTCTATACCAAATATGCGGCCATCGAGCGAGCCAATCTATTAGATGAGACTAGCGATGTTCAAGAGTCTGATAAGAGGTCTGGGTCTCGATTCAATGATGATGTAAGCTACGGTGAGTGGTCGCAAGAGCAAATGGAAAGATTTATGTCTAGCTTCGATGAAAATCGTCGGCATAAAAAGAAAAAGCGAAAGAAAGCCGTTGACAACGGTATAGATAATAGTATATGATAGATATATGAAAATTGCTATTATCACAGATACCCACTTCGGCGTCAGAAACGACAGCGCGGATTTTCTTGAATACTTCACTAAGTTTTATGATGAAGTATTCTTTCCTATTCTTGCCGAGCGTGGCATTGATACGATTCTCCACCTAGGAGATATCGTAGATCGTCGTAAATATATTTCCTATGTTACGCTGCGTAGAATGCGCGAAACTTTTATCAACCGCCTGCAAGGTTACGAAGTACACATTCTCGTTGGTAATCACGATATTCCGTATAAAAACACAAACGATATCAATGCTATGCGAGAGCTTTTTGCAAGCAACGATGGAATTAAGCTCTATACGAATCCCGCGGAAGTGTCCATCGGTGATTGCGAAATGCTATTTCTACCGTGGATCAATCAAGAAAATTATCAGGCCAGTGTCGATCTAATGCGATCCACTAAGGCTCAGATTGCAATGGGTCATCTGGAGGTTAAGGGATTTGACATGTATCGCGGCATGCCTTCGCATGAAGGCTTTGAACCTGCGACATTCGATAAATTTGATATTGTTTGCTCTGGCCACTATCATCACATGTCACGTCAAGGTAATATCAGATATCTTGGTGCGCCGTATGAGATGATCTGGTCTGATTGCAATGATCCTCGCGGCTTTCATATTTTTGATACTGAGACGCGAGAATTTGAATTTATACAAAACCCCTTCTCTATCTTCAAGAAGGTTTGGTATGATGATGAAGGTAAATCTGCCGAGAAGATTCTTGATTCCGCACCAAACGTAGCTGGCAAGCACGTCAAGGTTATTGTGCAAGGTAAGACTAATCCATATCTGTTTGATCTATTCATGGGTAAATTATATTCATTTGGTCCGATTGACGTATCCATTGTCGAGGATCATCGAAACATGGATACAATTAGCGATGATGAATTGCTTAGTGAAGCCGAAGATACTTTGACTATTCTATCAAAATATATTCATGCACTAGAAATTGGTGTTGACAAAGCAAATCTTGAAAAGCTAATGCGTGGTTTGTATAATGAGGCAATTATGATGGAGTCTGCTGAATAGCATGGCGATATATTTTCGCAAGGTTCGATGGAAGAATTTTCTGTCAACCGGTAATGCATTTACCGAGATTGCATTAGATAAGAATCAAAATACTCTTGTAGTAGGTGCTAACGGTGCTGGTAAATCAACAGTGCTTGATGCGCTATGCTTTGGCTTATATGGCAAGCCATTTCGCAAGATCAAGAAAGATCAGCTAATCAATTCAGTCAACGGTCATGATACTGTGGTCGAGATTGAATTTGATATATCTGGTGAAACCTATCTTGTGCGCCGTGGTATCAAGCCAACGATATTTGAGATATACAAATCTGATCAGATGCTTGATCAGCTTGCTGCTAGCCGCGATCAACAAGAGATGCTTGAGCGCACAATTCTCAGAATGAATATGAAGTCATTTACTCAGATTGTTATTCTGGGATCATCTTCATTTGTACCTTTCATGCAGCTACCGACTTCTGTGCGTCGTGAGGTTATTGAGGATCTACTTGATATTCGTGTATTTTCTACGATGTCTTCTCTACTCAAAGATCGTGTTAGCTCAAACAAAAGCGAGCTTGTCTTGGTCGATAAAGAAATTTCTTCAATCGAAGAAATGATTCGAATTCAGAAGTCGCGTGATGATTATGATGAGCAGGTCAAAATAGAGACCATTGAGCGCATTCAAGCAAGCATTACTACACTACAACAAAGAATAGAAACTCAAAATGAACGTATTGCTGCCTTGCAAGCTGAAATCGATTTAGAAAATACTGATCTTATTGATGAGGTTGTTTTGCGTGAACGTATGACAAAGCTGCGCGAACTTGAGAAGTCATTATCTCAAAAGCGTAGCAAGGCTTTGAAGATGGTTGAATTTTATGAAACCAATGATAATTGTCCAACATGCAGTCAATCAATCGGTGTAGCATTGAAAATTGAAAAGATTGATAGCAAAAAATCTATGGCCACAGAAGTTGAAGATGCTCTTGAAAAGCTATCCGTCGTTATCACAACTCTTGGTAATACCTTACTGATTGCAAAGACTCAATCAGATAAGATCAATAGGTTGAATCGTGATATTGGTAATATCAATACTGATATTGCAGCCGACAATCGCGAAATTCGTACACTGCAACGTCAGATAGCTGATCTGATAAAGCCGCGTGTTGTAATTGAATCTGATGGCATTGAAGACCTGCGTCTTAAACTAAAGGCCACAAATGATCGCAAGGTTGATCATATGACACATAAAGAATTGCTTGAGGTTGCGACTGTCATTCTCAGAGATTCTGGTATTAAGTCTAGAATTATCAAGCAGTATATACCTATTATCAATTCTCTCGTCAACAAGTATTTGGCTATGATGGATTTCTTTGTCAAGTTTGAGCTTGACGAATCTTTTGAGGAGAAGCTGCTTTCACGTCATAGAGATGACTTTACCTATGACTCTTTTAGTGAGGGTGAAAAGATGCGTATCGATCTTGCACTTCTGTTTACCTGGCGCGCAATTGCAAAGATGAAGAATAGTGCAAACACCAATCTGCTATTGCTTGATGAGGTATTTGATGCTTCGCTTGACACAAACGGCTGCGATGACTTCATGAAGCTTTTACAGTCAATTGATAATACCAACACATTTATTATCTCGCATAAAGGTGATGCCCTGCAAGATAAATTCAAAGATGTTATTAGATTTGAAAAGCACAAAAACTTTTCGCGTATTGCTGGGAGTGTTCCAGAATGAGAATGAAGCGAGCCTTAATCACAGGCATTACTGGTCAAGATGGTTCTTATCTTGCTGAACTTCTACTCGAAAAGGGTTATGAAGTTCATGGTATAATCCGACGTTCATCGTCATTCAATACTGGTCGCATTGATCATATATTTAAACATCTAAAGCTGCACTATGGTGATGTCACGGATGGTTCCGCAATGTCTGCGATTATCGCTAAGGTAAAGCCGCATGAGATTTATAATCTAGCCGCACAGTCTCATGTAATGGTTAGCTTTGAGATGCCAGAATATACTATGATGGCTGATGGTCTTGGTGTATTGAAAATTCTTGAAGCTGTCAGGTCTGCTGGCATCGCAGATAACTGTCATATCTATCAGGCCAGCACATCTGAGATGTATGGATTTACGCCCGGCCCGCAAGATGAGAAATCACCATTTCAGCCTTGTAGTCCATATGGTACCGCAAAGCTATATGCACATTGGCTGTGTGATAATTATCGTAAGTCTTATGGTATGCATATCTCATGCGGTATTTTGTTCAATCATGAAAGCCCTCGTCGTGGTGAAACCTTTGTGACGCGAAAGGTGACAAAGGCTGTTGCTCGCATGGCCAAGGGTTCTGAAGAACCATTAATTCTTGGAAATCTTGAAGCATTGCGTGATTGGGGTCACGCAAAAGATTACGTCGAAGCTATGTGGCGCATGACTCAACAAGCAGTTTCCGATGATTATGTAATTGCTACTGGTCGCACAGTTCCTGTGCGTTATCTTGTTGAAACAGCATTTCGGCATGTTAACATTGAAATTGAGTGGCATCATAATCGCAATCGTGAATTTGGCGCAGACAGAAAGACTGGTAAAATACTGGTTCAAACGGATGATAGATATCGTAGACCAAATGAGGTTAATTTTCTTCAGGGTATGCCTAATAAGGCAAAAAATAAGCTAGGTTGGGAACCTACAATTGCATTTGAAGAATTGATTGGTGAAATGGTTATGGAGGATTTAAAATGAGATATTCTCTAGCAAGTGATAGTTGGGGTTGGGGTGAAAAGCTTGCAATTCTAAAAGTCATGGCAAGTGGTCGCTATACCATGGGCGACCGTGTGCGAAAGTTTGAAGATGAATTTGCACAAAAAATGGGTGTTCGCAATGCGGTGATGGTCAATAGTGGTAGCTCGGCCAATCTGGTTTTGCTATCGGCTCTTATTGAAGGTCCATTTGATTTGCGGCCCGGTGATGAGGTGCTTGTTCCTGCTGTAAGCTGGAGCACCACTTATTTTCCTCTGACACAGATGGGACTGATTCCTGTATTTGTTGATATAGATCCTAATTTCAATATTGATGTCACTATTGTTCGTAAAGCTATAACCAGCCGCACCAAAGCTATCTTTGCCGTCAATTTGCTCGGTATGCCAGCTAATCTAAACATTCTGCACGATCTATGCCAGACTCATAAGATGATTCTTATTGAAGATAATTGTGAGAGTTATGGTGCATCGCTAAATGGACAATATGCTGGTACATATGGTCTTGGTGGCACCTTCTCTTTCTTCTTTAGTCATCATCTTCAGACTATGGAAGGTGGCATGATTGTTACGAATGATGATGTGCTAGCAGATTATATGCGAGCCATTCGCGCACATGGTTGGGTGCGCGATCTGCGAACCGATGTTCTGTATAAGAAGTCTGGTGATCCATTTGAAGATAGTTTCAAATTTGTGGTTCCCGGTTACTGTGTGCGGCCGCTAGAAATGAGCGGTGCAATTGGCTCTGTACAGCTCAAAAAGATGGATAAATTTATTCAGTATCGCCGACACAATGCTGAGGTATTCAATAAAGAATTTTCTGGGTTTAATCGTCAACGAGAATGGTTTGGCGCACGATCTAGTTGGTTTGGCTTTGGTATTATTCTACCTGAAGGTAAAAGAAAGAGTGTTATCTCAGCATTGAAGGCAGAGAATATTGAGACTCGACCTATTGTCACTGGTAATTTTGTAAATCAACCTGTCATTCATAAAATGCATCATAAGGTATTTGGGTCTCTGACAAATGCTGAAAATCTAGACAAGAATGGATTTTTCTTGGGTAATGACCATAGAGACCTAGCAAATAATATTCGTCGCGCACGTCATGTAATTGGTAAGGTAATAGGTAAATGAGAACGCTAGTATTTGGTGGCACTGGTATGCTGGGTCGGGCGCTAACAGAGCGCCTGCGCCAAGATGGGCCAGTGCTTTCTATTGGAAGCGCCGACTGTGATATGACAAGAATTGATGAGATTGATATTGTCATTGGTGCAGAAAGACCTGATCGAGTATTTCATTGCGCTGGTCTTGTCGGTGGTATCAAGAAGAATATGGAAAACCCTCTTAATTTTCTAATGAAAAATACCCAGATGGGTATCAATTTGATTGATGTGTGCATAGACAATAATGTAAAGCATCTATACAATATTTCATCATCATGTGTGTATCCTAGAAATTGTCAGCAACCAATGCGTGAAGGAATGCTTGGTTCTGGTCCGCTTGAACCGACCAATCTTGGTTATGCTCTAGCAAAGATGCACGTTATCGAAGCAATTCGCATGGCCAGAGCTATGGGATTTGATTACAAATCAATGTTACCTTGTAATCTATATGGGCCAGGTGATACATTTGGTGAAGGTGGACACGTTCTAGCATCTCTGGTAAAGAAGTTTTGCGATGCAAAGCGCGAGCAATTAGATACTGTAACTATCTGGGGAACAGGTGCACCACGCAGAGAATTTCTACACACAGCCGATGCTGCCGATGCAATAGTTGCAGCCACATCTATTGATACCGCTGAAATTAATATTGGTAGTGGTGTGGATATTGAGATATCAACTCTTGCTGTAAAGATTGCAGACATCATTGAATGGGATGGTATTTTAACATTCGATTCAACAAAACCTGATGGTATGCCAAAGAAATTGCTTGACACAAACCGTCTAAATGGTATAGGATGGAAGCAGAATATATCTTTGGAAGAGGGTATCAAACAGCTAGTGAAGGAATATGAAAATGGAACTGCTAAAGTCTAGTAACCCTCAACTAAGGAATATTAGTCGAGACTTTGATTTTTCTGGTGATGATATGACAGCGCAGGAGCTTTATGAGCTTCTGCGTTCTAAGATGTGTGAGCTAAAGACTCTTGGTCTATCTGCACCTCAGCTAGGTATCATGGTTCGCGCATTTGTATTTGGTAATCCAGATGAACCAAATAGCATCATGCCAGTGTTCAATCCTAAGATTGTAAATCATGGTGATGATCTGACTGTTTATGAGGAGCAATGTTCTACGTTTCCTGGACTGTTTCTTAAGGTCAAGCGACCCAGCACTATTCGTATGAGATATGCGAATATCAATGGTGACATTGAGACGCATAATTTCCAAGGTATGACTGCTCGTGTGGCCCAGCATGAGATTGATCATCTTGATGGTATTCTCTTTACCGATAAGACCAATCTCTATTATCTACAGCAAGCAAAACGCCGCAAGCTAAAGATGGACCGCGTGAGAAAAGCGAATGATAGACAAGCTGCTGTGTGATGAGCTGGCCAGAGCTTCTAATGATACTGAGTGCGCTATTCTCCTCTCTGGTGGGGTGGATAGTCTCTCGGTGGCTTTTGCGGCGCAAAGGTTAGGTAAGAAATTACACGCATATACATTTCGTCTTGCTGGACAAACTAGCTATGATTCCGACAAGGCAATGCACGCAGCAGAAATTATGGGTTGGAAATGCACAGTAATTGAAGTTAGAACTGATCGCCTCGAAGAAGATTTTATTCATCTCGCACAGAAGATGAAGTGTATCAAAAAGACACACTTTGAGTGTTGCTTTCCTTTTCTATACATCTATCCGCAGATTAGTGAAACGGAAGTTCTTAGCGGTTGGGCTGCTGATGGCTATTACGGTATTAGCAAGAAGGCCGTGCTGCACTATTCACAGACGAAAGAAAAGCTTGATGAATTTCGTGATGCATATTTCTCTGATAATTCTCGGGCTGGTTATAACTGGCACAATCGCATCGCACAGATAAACGGTAAGAAGTTTGTTACCCCATATCTATCTGATTCTGTTAGGGATTTTTTCTATTCCATGGATTGGGAGCAACTCAATAAACCGTATCAGAAGCATCATGTGGTCGAAGCATTCAAGCCAGAGTTTGATCGCATTGGTAAGGTAAAGAAACACATAAACCTGCAATTAGGTGGTGGTGTTGATATCTTATTTGAAACACTACTACATAATCCTAGAATTAATTTCAATAATAGGATTAGGATAATGGATATTTGCAGAGATTGGGCTGGCAGTAGCGAAGATACACCAACACTAAATCAATTCTTTAGTTAGCCATTGACATTTTGTTCAATAAGGTATAATATAGCTACATGACAAAATATCAGCCATACTCCGTTCAAGATGTCAAAAACAGCTCTGCTCGCGAGCTGTTTACTGTGGTGTCTACCTTTGCTGGTGGTGGTGGTAGCTCCACTGGCTATCGCCTCGCTGGCGGCAAGGTCATTGCCATCAATGAATTTGTCGAAGAGGCCATCAAGACCTATTCGATGAATTTTCCAGATACCAAGATTGTTCCTGGTGATATCAAAGGTATCACTGGTAAAGATTTGCTAGCCGCTGCTGCGCTAAAGCCAGGTGAGCTTGATATTCTCGATGGTTCTCCTCCTTGCTCCGCATTCTCTGTAGCTGGTAAGCGCGAGAAGGGTTGGAATAAGGAAAAGACTTACAGCGATGGTAAGAAGGTTGAGAACATCGAAGATTTGTTTCTTGAATTCATTCGCATCGCTAGTGAGATTCAGCCTAAGGTTATTATTGCAGAAAACGTCAAGGGTATCACCATGGGTGAGGCCGTTGGTAAGCTAAATGAATTCCGAAATGCATTTGAGCAAGTTACACCTGGATACTTTGTTACCTATCAGGTATTGAGTGCTGCTGACTTTGGTACACCTCAATCGCGTGAACGCACCTTCTTTGTTTGCATTCGCCATGATGTCGCAGACAAGGTTGGTATTCATATGTTCAATGCACATGATACTGTATTTCCAAAAGTGAATAAGCAGCGACCAGAACATATTTCTATTGCCGAAGCATTTGAAGGTCTTATCAATGATAATGATCAGGCAAAGATGCTTGAAGATTATGTGCAAAACTGCTGGCAGAAAAAGTGGGTTGAGATGCTTCCTTTCAACCCCTCTAAGCATACAAAGCCTTCAATGCCTGAGTTTCGCGATGTAAATCCAAAGGCCTCGCTATTCAATATGATTCGACCTGCGCCGCATCTACCGTCACCGACTGTCACTCAGGCTGGTCAGAAGCGAGGTGTATCTGGTGTGCTACACTATGAAAGAAACCGCAAGCTTACTGTACCAGAGCTAAAGCGTGTTATGGGTCTACCTGATGACTATCAATTATCTGGTTCATTTGATCAGCAGGCCGAGCGCATCGGTCGCATGGTTGCGCCTAAGATGATGGCTGCGCTTGCATCAAATATCTATCAGAATGTTCTGGTTCCATATCGCGCATGATAACTGAATATCAACCATATGTTATGCAAGATGTGCAAGATTTATCTGCGCGTCAGAGATTTAAGGTTATCTCGACATTTGCCGGTGGTGGTGGCTCCTCGATGGGCTACCGCCTTGCCGGCGGTAAAGTATTATGCGTAAATGAATTTGTTGAAGAAGCCATCAAGACATATACTCATAATTTTCCAGATACCCTTGTCATTCCTGGTGATATCAAAAATTTGACTGGTAAGGATCTTATGGATCCTGTCGGCATCAAGCCTGGTGAGATTGATATTCTTGATGGCTCTCCACCATGCTCCGCATTTTCCACTGCAGGTAAGCGATATAAGAATTGGAATAAGACCAAGCTATACAGCGATGGTAAGAAGATTGAGAATATCGAGGATCTATTTTTTGAATTTATTCGTATTGCAATTGATATTAGACCAAAGGTTATTATCGCCGAAAATGTACGCGGCCTGACTATTGGTAGGGCTATACCTAAGCTTAATGAATTCATCAATGCATTTCGTGCTATTCCGCCAGGCTATCTTGTAACCTATGATGTTCTAAGCGCAAAGGATTATGGTGTACCACAAGAAAGACCTAGAACTTTCTTTGTATGTGTTCGACAAGATGTCGCAGATACAATAGGTTTGCATACCATAAACATGAAGCATGAAGTTATTCCTGAACCAACTTCACGTCATATCACAATGGCCGCGGCTTTATCCGACGTAGCCGTTGACAATGATGAGATACAAATGCTAAAAGACTATGTACAGAATAACTCCGAAAACCAGAGACACTGGCTTTCAATTCTTCCTAAAAACCCTGATAAGAGAGTCAATCCATGTTCACCAGAGATACCGACCGAACTGAATCCGGACGAAAACTATTTCACCCTAATCAGAACATGTGCCAACATGCCATGCCCGACCCTGACTGCGAATGGATCAAAGCGATCAGGAGCGGGGCTTTTTCATTGGGCGGAGGACCGCAAGTTCACAATCCGCGAATTGAAGCGCCTGCAAGGTCTACCTGAAGATTATGAATTAACGGGTACCTTTGACCAGAAGGCCGAGCGTATTGGTCGTATGGTCGCACCAAAAGTTATGGCTGAGATTGCCAATCGAGTATATGAACGAGTATTGAAACCCTATAAGGAGGCTACATCATGACCAAGTTTACTTTTGCTACTCGCGATGAGGGCTTTGACAATCACATCAATGCATCCATTCGCCACTATGGTGATCTGTGGAATGATGTGCTTTCTATGTCACAGTATTTCGTAGAAGATGATACGCAGGTTGTCGATATTGGTTGTTCGACTGGTAAGCTTATCAAGACTATGATGGAGCAAAATACCTTTGCGCCACGCGCCACCTATGTCGGTGTTGAGGTTGAGGAAGATTTCTACGCAGGCTTTGAACAAGATATGCAAAACCTTGATCCCGATAAGTGGCTTGAATATGTTCGATGTGATGTTCGCGACTATCAATTTTACAATTGCTCGCTGGTGACATCTATCTTTACTCTGCAATTCATGCCGCAGCGCGACCGTCAGGATGTAATCAATCGCATTTATGATGGCCTGCATACTGGTGGCGCATTTATCTTTGCAGAAAAGACTGTAGCCTCTTCGGCTAGAATCCACGAGATTCGTACCTTCACTTATTATGACTTCAAGCGTCAATCCTTCACCACTGATGATATTATGGACAAGGAGCGCACCCTTCGCCATATGATGAAGCCAAATACGCGAGATGAGCTGATTTCTATGTGTAATGAGGCTGGCTTTAACAGCGTGGATTCTTTCTGGCAAAACCACGCATTTACTGGCTTTATCGCCATCAAGTGAGACCCAACTAACCACAATTAGCCTTTGACATGCGGCCATTATCATAGTATAATCGCCGCATGAAAGACAGACAAATCGACCAGGGTATCAAGGCCCTTATGACCGCAACCAAGGGTCTTGACCGCTTTGCGCGTCTCTTGGCTACAGAAAATATCATCGTTGAGCATTCGCCGGCGGTGACCGCATCCTTTGACCTTCAGCGCCGCCTTCTAACGCTTCCTATGTGGAAGAATATGGAAGAGCCTGTATATCACATGCTAGCCTTGCACGAGGTTGGTCATGCCCTCTTTACCCCAGAAGATGGTTGGATGAAGGTCGTCAAGGATGACGACAAGTATCTTCGCGGCTATGTTAATGTCGTTGAAGATGCGCGTATCGACCGCAAGATGAAGGGTAAGTTTCCTGGTGGTCGGTCTGACTATGACATTGCAGCCAAGTATCTGATTGATGAAGATTTCTTCGGCCTCATCAAAAAGCGCCCGATCAATCGCTGCTCCTTTATCGATCGCCTGAATGTTCATTTTAAGGCAGGTCAGGTTATTGACGTTCCATTCGATAATGACGAGCGCAAGTTTATCTTCAAGATGGAAACCACGTCCACCTTCGATGATGTGGTTGAGCTGGCGCGCGAAATTCTTAAGTTTGCCAAAGAACGTCGTGATGAACACATGGAGACTCGAAGTGACCTCGAGTCTTGGCAGTTTGCCGAAGATGGTGAGGAAGCTGATGACTTCATTGAAATTGATGGTGATGATGGTGATGAAGCCGACGGTGACGGTATGCAGTCCAAGGGTGCGGGTAAGGGTCAGCAAGGTCTAAACAAGACCGACATCTCCGCATCTACTCAAGATGAAATGGATCAGAACCTTACCAAGAAGCATATTGATCCGCGCATCCTCAAGGACGTGACGTATATCAATGTGCCTGAGGTACGTGATGAATATAATAGTTTCATCATCCCCTATACGACCATTCTTGATAGCCTGAATACATCTCTATCTAAGGCCACAGATAAGACCAAGACTGGCATGATTGAACGATACAAGGAATTTGTGTCGCGCAATTCCAAGGTCGTGTCTTATATGGTCAAAGAATTTGAGATGAAGAAGGCTGCGGCATCTTATGCTCGCGCCAAAGAATCCAAGACGGGTGTTATCAATCCGAATAAGGTTCATTCATACAAGTTTTCTGAGGATATCTTCCGTCGGCTTACGACTCTACCAAACGGCAAGAATCATGGTATGGTGATGTTTATCGACTTCTCTGGGTCGATGCAATCCAATATGGAAGGTACCATGCAGCAGCTTCTCTCGCTTGTCGAGTTTTGCCGCAAGACTGGTATCGCCCATCAGGTCTATGCATTCACCACCGCGCTCAATCCTAATTGGAGCCGCCGCGGCCCCACTAAGACTATTGGTGGCGACAAGAATGAAATGTTTGTGCAAAATAATTTCTTTGCCCTTATGGAATTGTTCAATCATAAGATGACGCGCAGCGCATATCTTGATATGGCTAGGTTTATGCATGAATATGGTGCATCCTTTAATATTCGCCGTGGTTATAACCGGGACTATAGCTATACGGATATCTTTGCGGCGTGGTTTGGTCTGGGTTCCACGCCGCTCAATGATACCATTATTCTAGCCCACGGTATTGTGCGCGACTTCCGCAAGAATGCCAAGCTGGATATTGTCCACTCCATCTTTCTGACAGATGGGGAGTCTGATGGTATTACGGTCAATGGTGGTCGCCCTTGGGGTGGTCGCATTCTCCGCGACAAGCGGACTATGCGCCAATCTTATGTGACTGAAAACCATGAGACCACGGCCTATCTGCTTCGCAATCTTCGCGCCGAGCAGAATATCAATGTGGCAGTGTTTCGCTTGATGAACTCTCTGAATGATATCAACCATCTTACCAACTTGACTGCCGAGCAGGCCAATCGTCTCCGTAAGGAGAAGCATCTGGTTCTTTCTGAGGTTCTTGGCGCGAAGGAATTCTTTGCCATCATGGGCGGTAAGCACCTTAATGTTGAGGACATGAACCTTGACGATATTGAGGGTAATATTACTGCCAACCGTTTGGCTAAGGCTTTTATCAAGGCAAGCAACAAGCGGACTATGAGCCGCTCCATGCTCGTGCGCTTTATCGACATGATTGCCGGTAAGGCCACCAAAGTTGCCATTGACTAATCGCCCATTACCTATTATAATGCACGCATACACAATGGAGACAGTGATGAATACCTCTAATCGTGACCTGCTTCTGCGAACCGCCACCACTCGTTTTGGCGAGCAAGCTACTGTGGCTAAGAAGGTTCTAGTCGAGCTGGCTAGCGAGCTTGGGCTTCCTCGGCCGCGCCAGAGATTTTTCTCCTCGCTTGTCTCATCCGATCGTGGTAAGTATCAGCTGCCTTCCATCGCACACGCCGCACAGGTTATTCCTATGACCAATTACAGGCCCAAGAAGTTTGATCCAAATGCTCAGTCTGACCATGACTATGTGATGATTCCGGAGAAGGACAAGACCTACGTCCCCTTTGGCGACTTCAAGTCGGTTGAGAAGGTTATCTTAAGCCGCACCTTCTTTCCTGTGTTTATCTCGGGTCTTTCTGGTAATGGTAAGACCTTCATGGTCGAGCAGGCCTGCGCTCGCCAGAAGCGGCAGATGATCCGCATTCAGATGTCCCGTGAGACTGACGAGGACGACCTGATTGGTGGCTTTCGTCTGATTGACGGTGAGACCAAGTTTCTCAAGGGCCCGGTGCTTCGTGCCATGGAACTCGGTGCAATCATGCTGCTTGACGAGGCTGACCGCGCCGATCCGACCAAGGCGATGTGCCTCCAGGGTATCCTTGAGGGTAAGCCTTACTTCGTCAAAAAGACTGGTGAGGTTGTGTATCCTGCTGAAGGTTTCAATATCTTCGTGACGGCCAACACCAAGGGTCGTGGCTCCGATGATGGTCGCTATGTTGCTGCATCCATGCTTGACGATGCGCTACTTGAGCGTTTCCCGATCACCATCGAGCAGGACTATCCGAATACCAAGATTGAGACCAAGATCCTGCAGGCGCAATTTGAACAGCGCACTCCTGAGATTGATGGCTTCATTGAACATCTTGTGGCCTGGGCTGACGTTATCCGTCGCACCTTCGCCGAGGGTGCAGCCGATGAGGTTATCTCCACTCGCCGCCTGACCCATATCATCAAGGCCTACAAGCTGTTTGATGATCGCACCCAAGCCATCGCGATGTGCATCAATCGTTTTGACGAGGAGACTAAGAAGTCCTTCCTCGACCTCTATCGCAAGGTCGATCCGACCCTGCCCAAGGCTCCGGAGCAACCTGCTCCAGAGGCTTCTGAAGAACCTAAGGGTGATGAAATCCCGTTCTGATGAAGCATTTATACAACACTATCATACATGAAAGGTGTATATACTATGACCTGTAAGACTACCAAGACTGAACGTCTGCTTAACTACCTGATGTCGGGTCGTGACATCACCGAGGGTCAGGCTCGCAGCCGCTTCGGTATCCAAAACCTGAGCGCAACGGCCTCCAGCCTGCGCTTCCAGGGTTACCCGGTCTATGCTAATCGCAAGACTCTGGGTAACAACCACGAGGTGACGCTGTATCGCCTCGGTGCTCCTCGCCGCGAAGTGATTGCGGCTGGTTATCGGGCCCTTGCTTCGGCCTAATAGCTACTTGTGGTAAGTTAAGGGTCGGGGCTTTGGCTCCGGCCCTATTTGTATTTTACACCCTACATATGCTATATGTTTGGTATGAAAGGGGTATACCATGGCTATTGAAATTAATGTCTCCATTGAGGAGCTGCGTAAGAATAAGATTTTTGTTGCCACTCCGATGTATGGTGGTAGCTGCACCGGGCAATTTGCAAAGGGTACTGCCGATCTGGCCCGCATCGGTGCAGAATATGGTATGGATATTGAATTCTTTTACCTCTTCAATGAAAGCCTCATTACCCGCGCTCGTAACTATCTGGTTGATGATTTTCTTCGCAGCGGGTATAGCCACCTAATGTTTATTGACTCGGACATTGGTTTTGATCCGAGCGACGTTATTGCACTATCCGTCATTGCTAATCAGCCGGGTAAGGATATTGTCTGCGCGCCATATCCAAAGAAGTGCATCTCATGGGAAAAGATCAAGCGGGCTGTCGATAAGGGTTTCGCTGACAAGGATGCTAATAGCCTTGAAGCTTATGTGGGTGACTATGTGTTTAATCCTACACAACAGACCACATCCATTCGCCTTGATGAACCCGTAGAAGTTCTTGAAGGTGGTACAGGCTTCATGATGATCAAGCGGGAAACACTTGTCAAATATCAGGCTGCATATCCTGAATTGATGTATCGACCCGATCATGTTCGCACGGAACACTTTGATGGTAGCCGTGAGATTATGGCCTTCTTTGATACTGTAATCGATCCTGCGACTAAGCGTTATCTGTCTGAGGATTATATGTTCTGCCAGTATGCAGCACGTGCTGGTCTTAAGACTTGGCTTTGCCCGTGGATGCGACTGAATCACACTGGAACCTATACATTTAGTGGTAGTCTGATTGATCTTGCACAGATCGGTGCATCTGCTACTGCTGACGTTGAAGCACTTGGTAAGGCTAAGAAGCTTGCAAATGCTTTTAAGGGTTGATAATTCCCTTAATATAATGTATAATAATCATGTTCTAACCTGTGGAGTATATCATGCAACTGTCAAATGAGACTATCGAAATCCTAAAGAATTTTGCAGCGATCAATCCATCGCTGCTCATTCGGCCGGGTAGTAATCTTCGAACCATTCACTCCAAGAGCACCATCTTGGCTTCAGCGAATGTCAAGGAGACCTTTCCGATTGAGTGTGCTGTCAATGATCTGACAAAATTCATCATGGTTCTTACGGCCTATGATAATCCTGAACTTGAATTCACGGACAAGCATACGGTCATTAGTAACTCGCGCGCATCTACTCGTGTGCTTCATGGTGGCGTCGCCACTGTGACGCATCCACCTGCACGCGATCCTAAGCTTCCGAGTGTCGATGCGACCTTTACTATCAATAATGACGCTCTGAATTGGGTTCTTAAGCTTACCGCAGGTCTTGGTCTTCCGAACGTGCTTTTGTATGGTAAGGATGGTAAGTCTTATCTCTCAGGCACCAATGTGCTTGAAGATATCTCCGATAGCACCGAATATGCAGTTGGTGATGCGACCAATGACTACAAGGCTATCTTTGACATTGAGAACCTGAAGCTTCTGCCTCGTGACTATGAGGTTGCTGTCACTAACGGTATGGCACACTTCAAGTCTAAGGCTGGTGACATCGAGTATTGGGTCGCATGTTCGACTCCAAAGAAGTGAATTATATCACTTCAACCATGCTAATGGGTTGGCTTCACAAGTTGTTGGAGTCATCCCGAATGGAGGATCGAGAGCTAGAGCTGCTTGCAGCTATGACCGCAGTTATTACCAAAGGGTATGTGACAAGTCTTGGTTCTGATCAAGCAGCAATGATTTTCTACAGTATTGCTGATGGTCTAGCAACAGACACATTGGATGATGATGAAGGTGATGACGATGGAGATGAATCAGAGTGAATTTCTGTGGGTCGAGAAGTATCGACCCAAGACTATTGCGGAATGTATTCTCCCAGATGAATTGAAGAATACATTTCAGAAATTTGTAGATGACAAGACAGTTCCTAATCTTTTGCTGTCTGGTCCTGCTGGCATCGGTAAGACTACCGTGGCCAAAGCAATGTTTCAAGAAATCGGTGCCGACTATATTATTGTCAACGGCTCGATGGAAGGTAACATTGATGTTCTCAGGACTCGCATTCTGGGTTATGCATCAACGGTATCTCTTTGGGGTGGTCGCAAGTATGTTATCCTCGATGAGGCCGACTATCTGACGCATCACACTCAACCTGCCCTTCGTAATTTCATGGAGCAGTATTCACACAACTGCGGTTTTATTCTGACCTGCAATTTCAAGAATAAGATTATCGCACCCCTGCACTCCAGGTGTTCGACTATCGACTTCAAGATTAGCGGTAAGGATAAGCCGGTTATCGCAGCGCAATTCATGTCGCGTGCTTGCGGTATTCTTTCTTCTGAGAATATCGAATTCGACAAGAAGATTGTTGCTGAGGTTATCAAAAAGTATTTTCCTGATTGGCGTCGAGTTCTTAATGAGCTTCAGCGATATTCTACCAAGGGTACCATTGATGCTGGAGTGCTGGCCAATATCTCTGATGCAGACCTTCAGGGTCTAATCAAGATGCTCAAGGAGAAAGACTTCACCTCGATGCGCAGTTGGGTTGGTCAGAATACAACTCTTGATCAGAATACTGTCTATCGTCAGCTTTATGATAGTGCATATGACTACATGAAGCCTGCAAGTATTCCTAATCTGGTTCTTATCCTAGCCGACTATCAATACAAATCTGGGTTTGTTGTCAATCCTGAAATCAATCTGGCAGCATGTCTTACCCAGATTATGATGGATTGTGAATGGAAATGACAGAAGAAACTAAGCTTGGTGTATTTGATATGGTCAAGGCCATTGGTGAATCCAAGCATGACTATTTCAAAGATGATGCGGAGGTTGCTAATAAGACCTACGTGCCATTCCTTGTCAATAAGGCTCTGTCATTTCATATCGATACTATTCTCTATGCAAATGAGATGAATCAGCGCGGTCATCTAGATAACCGGTTACAACATGACTATCTCATAAATACAGTGAGGTCTAGACGCCGAGGCGCAAGCAAATGGCCAAAGCCTTCGGATGATAACAATATTAATGCTGTCATGGAATACTATGCGTGTAACTATAATCGAGCTAGGGACTATCTGACTGTCCTAACGAATGATCAGCTCGCCGTAATCCATGATAGGACTAAGAAGGGTGGAGCTGATGATAGATATAGCAGAAATGGTAGAGGTAAGACTGAAGAATCCTGAGGACTTCCTAAAGATTAGGGAGACACTTACGCGTATTGGTGTCGCATCACGAAAAGACCAGACACTATATCAGTCTTGCCACATTCTTCACAAGCAACGTAGGTATTTCATCGTACATTTTAAAGAGCTATTTGCTCTTGATGGTAAGCCTACTAACTTTGCCGAAGAAGATGAAATGCGTCGGAATACAATTGTTAATCTCCTTGAGGAATGGAATTTGGTGGAGGTCGTGAATCCTGATATGACTAAAGATAAGGTCGCACCAATATCACAGATCAAAGTCCTCTCACACAAGGAAAAGAGTGATTGGATTCTGGAAGCAAAATATACTATTGGAAAGAAAAGGAGTAACTAATGACTGACTACTTTATTGAGTCTTTGAAAGTAGCACTAGCCGATACATATGTATTTGCTGTCAAGGCTCAGTATTTCCATTGGAATGTTCAGGGCCCCGATTTCGTTCAGTATCATGGTTTATTTGGTAATATCTATAACGACGTTCATGGTGCAATCGATCCACTTGGCGAATATATTCGCGCATCCGGTGCATATGCTCCTGGTACTTTAGGTCGATTCAAAGAACTGACAACACTTGTTGAACTTGAGACTGTGCCTGAAGCAAAAGAGATGATTCTTACTCTGGCAGTTGACAATGCTAAAGTTTTACAGTCAATTAAAATTGCATATGATGCAGCCGAGGCTGCAATGGCGCATGATGTATCTGATTTTCTTTCTGAGCGCATGGGTGCTCATAAGAAACATGGGTGGTTTCTACACTCGACTCTTGGTGACAATGTAAGGAATTAATATGAGTAATTTTGCTATGGTGGCCGACTTCATGAGAGTAGCCGAACAAGATGTGCATACAACACCTACCTGGCCTGAAGATAAGATTCGTCTATTGAGATATAAGCTAATTGATGAAGAACTCACTGAGCTTCAAGAAGGTATGGTGAATGAAGATATCATCGAGATCGCCGATGCATTGACCGATTTGTTATATGTGGTATACGGTGCTGGTCACGCATTTGGTATCGATCTTGATAAGTGCTTTGCCGAGGTTCATCGCTCTAATATGAGCAAGTTTGTTGACGGTAAACGTATCAAGGACGAGAACGGTAAGGTCATGAAGCCGTCAACATATTCATCACCAGACCTCTCTTTTTTATTACCTGAGATGACTGATTTGCCCTTGACAGAGGGATGACTTCCTGATAAATATAGACAGCATCGCTCAATCGGGGATGCTATTTTATTAACCCTCGCTTATCCAAGGAGGATAACATGGTACTACTAAGCGATCTGTCCAAGCTGGACATGTTCACTGTTGGCTTTGGTGATATGCAAAAGCGTATACTTGAAGCCACAGAAAATCTTACTAAAGCTGTGCCTGGCTGGCCACCCTATAACATTGCCAAGGTCGATGAAAACAAATATGTGATCGAAGTGGCTGTTGCCGGCTTCGGTCGCTCAGACCTCGAGATTGAGCTTCAGGATAACAAGCTGTTCATTCGTGGCGCGACCAAGAATGATGAGAAGTCTACTTATCTATATAAGGGTATTGCCGACCGCGCATTCAAGCGTGAGTTCCATCTGGCCGACTCAATTGAAGTTCAGAACGCGGAGATTATCAACGGTCTCTTGAAGGTCTGGCTTGAGAATGTGATTCCAGATAGCAAGAAGCCTCGAAAGGTGGATATTGCTGACGGTGAATCGTCAAAGAAGTCTAGAAAGTCAGATCCTCAGCAATTAAATGGCTGAGCCCTAGTGCTCTTGCCAAGGGGAGAGGGTGGAATCCCTCTCCCCATTTTTCATTTGGAGAAAGAGATGTTTCACAGAGTAATGTCAAAGATACGCACAATATATACAGAGTGGTGTGAGAGCCAAGAGGTTTCTTATATGCTAGCCGACCATCGGATTGCTAAGGAACACAGACAGCTCCTACAAGCCAGACTAGATGAATTAAATTCGAACAATCGTTAGGAGAACGCCTAATGCTTACAGCAGAAATCCTGCACAAGTGTTTTCCGAAGGCTAATAAGGACAATCTAAACAAGTATGCTGATGCTCTTGTTGCTGCTTGTGGGGAATTTGAAATCAATACACCAAAGCGAGTCGCAGGGTTTCTGTCTCAGGTTGCTCATGAATCCGCTCAGTTTAGTGCGATTAAGGAGAACCTAAATTACAAGGCATCGGCTCTGACTGCTCTCTTTGGTTCTCGCATCATGGCTTCTCAGGCTGCTGAGGTTGGTCGTAATGATGCAACTAAGAAGCCTGCTAATCAGGAAGGTATCGCAAATATTATCTATGGTGGTGCATGGGGTGCAAAAAATCTTGGTAATGTAAATAAGGGTGACGGTTGGGCCTTCCGTGGTCGCGGTCTAATTCAGCTAACGGGTCGTAGCAATTATACGCGCTGCGGTCAGGGTCTTGGTAAGGATCTAGTTTCTGATCCTGCATATCTAGAGACTCCGGAAGGTGCTGTTCGTTCTGCTGCTTGGTTCTGGAAGTCGCGCGGCCTAAATGAAGTTGCTGACACTGGTGATGTTCGCAAGATGACAAAGCTTGTCAATGGTGGTGATCTTGGTCTTGCTGATCGCGAGCATCACTATCATAAAATTCTAGGTGTAGTAGGCAATCACTAATGTCACGCGAATGGCCTGTGATTGGTCTCAAGCTAATCACAGGCGAAGATATAGTATGCCATGCGCGCTATAATACTATAGCATATGCATGGGAAATTGCATATCCTGGGCTATTGGTTGGGATGACTAATAGCTCAGGTGCGCCCTCCGTCGGAATAACAGACTATATTCCATTTACTATAAATAAGAATATTCGCATCGCTGCAAGCAATATTCTTTTTACCTATGAACCTGATAATGAGATGATCACAGGATACAATGCTAAACTAGAAACTGATGAACTACCTAAAAACGAGAACATTATACCCTTTACACGCAAGTAAAAATCGTATATAATGGCGGCATGACAAAATTCTATACCTTTGCCTTTCAAATCGGTGATACCATTCACGTACGTGGTTACGAGAATGGTATCCGCTTCTCCGACCGCATCAAGTATCAACCAACGCTTTTTGTGCCATCCAAGGGTGGGCACTCTAAATCTGGTTGGCACAATATGTTTGGGAATGCAGTTGAACCCATGCAGTTTGAGCGCATTCGCGAGGCCAAAGACTTCATTGAAAAATACAGTGATGTATCCAATTTTGATATCTATGGTTTGCCGCGATTCCAGTATGCATTCCTCAATGAAGAATACCCTGGTGAAATTCAGTATGACCGCGACTTGATTGAGATAGCCAACCTTGATATCGAGGTCGGGTCTGAGAATGGCTTTCCGACTCCAGAGCTAGCCCAAGAACCTATTACGGCAATCACACTCAAGCGCGGCAAGAAAATCATTGCAATGGGTTGCGGTGACTATCGGCCGTCGCATCATGCTGTGCGATATATTCGCTGCCGTGATGAGCGTGACCTGCTGGAGACATTCTTGATCGAATGGGAGCGTGGATATCATCCCGAGATTGTCACTGGTTGGAATATCACATTCTTCGACATTCCGTATCTGGTCAATCGCATCTCCAAGGTTCTTGATGAGAAGGCCGCAAAGCGCCTCTCGCCGTGGGGCTTTATCTCGCAGCGCACCACAAACATCATGGGTAAGACACAAACTGCTGTTGATATTGCTGGTGTCTCGACTCTTGACTATCTGGAACTCTACAAGAAATTCACGTATTCGCAGCAAGAGTCTTATCGCCTCGATCACATTGCTCATGTCGAGCTTGGTGAAAAGAAGCTTGATTACTCCGAATATGGCTCTCTGCACAAGCTATACAAGGAAAACTATCAGAAGTTTATTGACTATAACATCAAAGACGTTGAGCTTGTCGACCGCCTCGATGAGAAGATGAAGCTAATCGATATGGTGCTAGCTCTGGCCTATGATGCCAAGGTTAACTATACTGATGTATTCACACAGGTAAAGATGTGGGATGTGCTTATCCACAATCATCTGTGGAAGAAGAAAATCTGTGTGCCGATGACTGGCGGTGGTAGCAAGGATGAGGCCTATGTTGGTGCATATGTCAAGGAGCCTCTGGTTGGTGCTCACCAATGGGTGCTTTCATTTGACCTGAATTCTCTGTATCCGCATCTTATCATGCAATATAACATCTCACCCGAGATGCTTGACCGTGAGAACCGTATAGATATCACTGTTGATAAGCTGCTTGATCCGAAGTTTTCGCCGCCTATTCGCGAGGGCAGTAGCCTTGCGGCCAATGGTAGATACTTCAGCAATGAACGGCAAGGCTTTCTACCTGAGATGATGGAGCGCATGTATGACAATCGCTCCGAATATAAGCGCAAGATGATTGCCGCGCAAAAAGATGTTGAGGCTGCTAAGACTCCACAAGAAAGGCGCGAACATGAGAAGGCTGTATCTCGATACAAGAACATGCAACTTGCAAAGAAGGTTCAGCTAAACTCAGCTTACGGTGCTATCGGTAATCCATATTTTCGTTTCTATGACCTCAATCAAGCTACGGCCATCACGGTTGGTGGTCAGCTTTCTATTCGCTGGGCTGAGGTCAAGATCAATGAATATATCAATAAGCTACTTGGCACAACTGACAAGGATTATGTGATCGCGGTTGATACCGATAGCTTGTATATCACACTTGATGATCTCGTCAAAAAGATTTTTGATGGTAAGAATCCTACACACGAACAGATTGTCAATTACCTTGACAAGGTTGCATCGCAAGGCTTTGAACCTATTATCGATAAGATTTATGCTGGTCTGCGCGAGCATATGAATGCCTTCGCACAGAAGATGTCGATGAAGCGCGAGGTGATCGCCGACCGCGGTATCTGGACTGGTAAGAAGCGATATATTCTCAACGTACATGACTCTGAAGGTGTGCGCTATGAGAATCCAAAACTAAAGATGATGGGCATCGAGGCTGTCAAATCATCTACGCCTGGTCCTTGTCGCAAGGCCATTAAGGATGCGCTTGACATCATTATGAATAAGGATGAGGCTGCGCTTCAAGCCTTTATTGTCGCCTTTCGCGAACATTTCAATAAGTTGCCGTTCGAAGACATTTCGTTTCCTCGTGGCGTGCAAGGTATTACAAAATATTCTCGCGCAGAGAAAAGCATTCCGATTCATGTGCGGGCTAGCCTTGCATACAATCGTAAGCTTAAGCAGCTTGGTCTTGATAAGACTTATCAGACTATCAAAGATGGTGAGAAGGTCAAGTTTTGTTATCTCAAGATACCTAATACGCTAGGTGAAAATGTTCTGGCTATCCCGTCGGTGCTACCACCCGAGTTTGATATCGAATGCTACATAGACTATAAAACACAATTTGATAAGGCATTTCTTGAACCACTTCGTTCGATCCTCGACGTAATTGGTTGGCGAGATGAGGATCGACCCACATTGGAGAAGTTTTTCACCTAATGGCATATCTCAATCACAATTTGCCCACATTTACATGTTATATGAGAAATGAATATCTCTATAATCATGAAAAGGGTCATGGTGAATTTTCGCTTTGTGATGTGCATAGTGTTGCTAGTCTTGAAAAGCGAGTGCCTCTCTTTGAGGCATTTCTTGATAATGGCGTCAATTGGACTCGTCGTCCTCTGATGGCCTTTTGCTGGAAGAAAGATGCACCAGTTCCAAAAATCGAAGAATGCTATTACTGGAACTGCTTTAGCCCATATATTGATGTAAATATTCGCGCGCGAATGGCTGGCCTTCGCGCACAGCTTGTTCGATGTGATAATACTCGCATGGGTGGTGAGTATATGTTTACTATGGATTGGTCATGGGAGAATAAGGGTGTATTAGATACAAACTTTAGCGAAACCCCAGAGCATAAGTGTGCTCACATGTTTAAAGTAGATGATGGAAACTTTTACGCATATCCAAACAATAGAATCATCTGGCATGATGATGCGTGGATTGATGTGCCACTTAAGAATAACCCAGGATATCAGATTGACATGACAGTATATTCCGTAGAAAATAAGCGTAATCAAATCACAGACAATAGCTATATGACAGAATTCAAATCAAACGAAACACAAGGAGATAGATAATGAGCAAGGACTTCTTTCGTGATATGGTCAAGCAAATTGGCGATGTCGATACCCACATTGCAGATGATGGTATGCACTCATCAGAGTTTGCAGGTACCATGAATACCGGATCATACCTGCTGAATGCTGCACTCTCTGGTAGCATCTATGGTGGTGTGCCTAATAATAAGATTACTGTCTTTGCTGGTGAAAGCGCGACAGGTAAGACGTTCTTTGTGCTTGGTCTGGTGCAGCAATTCCTGAAGGATAATCCTGATGCTGGTGTGATCTATTATGATACCGAAGCTGCTGTGACAAAGGAAATGTTTATCGCGCGTGGTATTGATCCTCGCCGCGTGGTTATTTCTGAGCAGGCCACTGTGCAAAGTTTCCGCACTCATGCGATGCGAATTCTTGACAACTATCTGAAGGTGCCTGAGAAGGAGCGCCCGAAAATGCTTATGGTTCTTGACTCGCTTGGTCAGCTGTCAACCGAGAAAGAGATTGAAGATATCTCTGAGGGTAAGAATACGCGAGACATGACCCGCTCACAGCTTATTCGTGGTGCATTCCGTGCGCTATCTCTTAAGCTTGCTCGGGCCAATGTTTCGCTGCTCGTTACCAATCATATCTTCAATGTAATTGGTGCATATGTACCAACTAAGGATATGGGTGGTGGTGAGGGTTTGAAATATGCAGCCTCGCAGGTTGTATTTTTATCTAAAAAGAAAGACCGCGATGGCACAGAAGTTATTGGTAATATAATTCATTGCCGTTTGGCTAAGAGCCGCTTTACCAAGGAAAACAAGTCTATTGATGTAAGGCTATCTTATGATAGTGGGCTCAATAGATACTATGGACTTCTTGACTTGGCTGAGAAACATGATATAATTAAAAAAGTATCAAATCGTTTTGAGATGCCTGATGGTAGTAAGTTTTATGGCAAACAAATTGAGGAAGATCCTGAGCGGTTCTTTACAAAGGATCTACTAGATCAAATTGATGCTGCCGCTGGTAAAGAGTTCAAATATGGTCAAGGTCAAATGATGGAGAATAATGATGAAGAGGTCGATACCGAATCAGCCCTTGGCTGAATATACTATCATAGATGAACCGACTATGCAGGATCATCTATGCTTCGGTATTACAAATGGTAAGTTTGCTGATACTAATTTCTATTTCAATACAGTCAAGATAAATGAAATGGATGATGGTGAAGGTAATGCTGTTCTTGCCTTCACCTATAAGATTCTAAAGTCAGCTTGGGAACAGACGCCAGAAATGCTTAAGGATTTTGAGCACGTTCTGGCCTCAATTCTATATCACGTAGTTCTAACAACCGCAGAGATGCATAATGCGAATCGAAACAACGGTGCTGAGGCATCTGGTTCATGATGAAGAATACGCTCGCAAGGTTCTTCCTTTTGTAAGCGATAAATATTTTACGGATGCGTCGGAGAAGTTGATCTATTCCAACATCTCTGCCTTCGTAGAGAAATACAATTCTTTACCTAGCCGTGAAGCTCTAGCCATTGAGATTGATAGTGTCAAGTCGCTTGGTGACAAAGAACATCAAGCGGTTATTGATATCATTAATTCCCTGTCTCCGCCTGAGCCTGTGGAGAAGGAGTGGTTGGTTGATGCAACTGAAAAATTCTGTCAAGAACGTGCAATCTATAATGCAATTATGGATAGCATCACAATTCTTGACGGTAAGGACAAGGATCGCGGCAAGGGTTCTATTCCGCAAATACTTTCAGATGCATTAGCCGTCTCTTTTGACGCACATATCGGTCACGATCTAATCGATGACTTTGCCGAACGATTTGACTTCTATCATCGTGTTGAAGAAAAGATTCCCTTTGACCTTGACCTGATGAACAAGATTACTCGTGGTGGTCTATCTCGCAAGTCTTTGAATATCATTCTTGCGGGCACGGGTGTTGGTAAGTCTCTTGCAATGTGTCATATGGCCGCAGCCAATCTCATGATGGGTAAGAATGTTTTATATATCACCATGGAAATGGCTGAGGAGAAGATTGCAGAACGTATTGATGCCAATCTTCTGAATGTACCTATTCCTGATCTTGAGGTTTTACCTCGCGATTTATATGAAAAGAAGATTGCAGGTCTTCGCTCAAAGACAACCGGCAAGCTTATCATCAAGGAATATCCGACGGCCTCTGCACATGCGGGCCACTTCAGACATCTATTGAATGAACTCAATCTCAAGCGTTCATTTGTGCCCGATATTATCTACATCGATTATCTAAATATCTGCATGTCATCTCGTATTAAGACGGGATCAAATGTCAATAGCTATACCTACATCAAGGCTATAGCAGAGGAGCTACGTGGTTTGGCCGTCGAGAGAAACGTGCCTATTGTATCGGCTACGCAGACAACCCGCAGCGGTTATTCTAGCTCGGATGTTGATATCACCGACACATCCGAATCATTTGGTCTACCTGCGACAGCAGACTTCATGTTTGCTCTAATCTCTACAGAGGAACTTCAAGACCTCAGTCAGATTATGGTCAAGCAGCTCAAGAACCGATATACAGATCCTGCAATAAATCGCAGGTTTGTGGTCGGTGTTGATAGAGAAAAAATGCGGCTCTATGATGTTGAACAATCAGCCCAGGTTGATATCATAGAGGATCGTCCTGTCATGGACAAGACCCAATTTGGTCAGCGTCGTGATGAGGAAGATAAGATGGGCTGGACGACCAAGAAAATGGGTCGAAAGGATTTTTCAGGACTTAAGGTGTAACATGGGTAAGAGTCGCAAGAATGAACGCAGTGGTTATGATGACGATGATTATGGCTTTTCTGAAACTAAAGATTATAATCGTGATTGGCGAGATGAACGACGAGAACGTCGAGCCAAGAAAGAAGCCATTGATGAACCTATTGAGACAGAGCGGTATTCTCATCCAAAGAAACGCTGGGCTTAATATATACGTCTAGTTATTTTGCCATTGACTTTTTGACGAGTACCTGATACAATCACCTTTATGATAGGGAACTGTATGGTAAAGTCAGGTCCACACATCTCCGTTCGAGGCCACAGCCGGGCTTATAGGGACCTTGTCCGCCAAGCTGCTCGATGGATGGTATGTGATCTGATGAACCATCGTCTGTCTGATACCCTAACGATTAGAATTAAACTAATCAAGGACCTACACAAGTCCGAGGGTATCTATGGAGACTGCGAATGGACTGATGATAATAGACGCCCGAAAGAATTTACGGTGCGTCTATATGCTAGCCCATCGCGTAAGAGAACACTAAAGACATTGGCTCATGAGCTTATTCATGTCAAGCAGTTTGCCAGACGCGAGCTTTATGATCATATTCTCAATAGTGATCTTGTGACCTGGAAAGGTCAACGTGTCAATAGTGAAGAAGTATCATATGAAGATCATCCGTGGGAGAAAGAAGCCTATGAGATGGAGAAGCTTCTTCTAAACAAATGGGCACAAATAACTGGTAATGACAAATATTTGTGGAGGTCTAGATAATGTGGGTGCTTGTTGTGGTAAGCCTTATATTTTCTGAGGGGTCTCAGCCAGACCGTATCGCTCTATTGATGCATTCAAAGGAGCAGTGCGAGATTGTATCTCGCATCGGTAATAATGGTGGATTTGATTCATTAACTATCGGTAAGATGGGTTTCTTTTGTTATAAGTTGCGCGAATAATGCAAATCAATTATCTCGAAAAATTCTATGATAGCCTCAAGACGGAAATTATAGAAGAAAAGCGCAATGCAAAGTACATTGGCGCATGGTCTATCAAAACAAAGGATGGTAACTGGAGCTTGCATCCAGTTGAAGTATTCTACCAGTCAGAGCTAAAGAATCCATCGCATAGTCATTACTTCGGTATCTATCTCGATTCTGAGGGTCGACCATGGATTTGCAATGCAGCTTCCGCATTTGCTAATCCAATCTATGGTGTAGTGGCCGACGATGGTGAAGTTGTGGTTAGTGGCTATCGTCATGATTATCGTCAGAGTAAAGACGGTTCCGCTTTCATTGACGGCGGCCGAGACTATACACGCACCAATAGAAAGCCAATCGAGCTTACCATGGTTGATGGAAAGCTAAAAATTTCATAAATATGGTTACAGACTAAAGAGGTGGCCATGTCGTTCAAAAGATGGTTAATGGAACAAACGGAAGCAAAGCGGCTTCCGTTCGATAAACAAACAAAGCGTCGTGGGTGGTGGAGAGAGGGTGATCACTATATCCTCTATCATGGAACCCATGAGCGCAATATTCAATCAATGCTTAAGTCTGGTATCAATCGACCAGATCCTAGCACTGGAATGTATTCGACAACACCTGATCCTCATACTGCGCATGGATATGCTGCGATGTCTGGCGCCGGTGGCGAAGCGCATTTTAGAGGCACCGCGGCAAAAACTGTAAATACTCCGCATAGCGAACGTGCTGTATTAAAGCTAAAGATTCCTGCTGATTGGGCAGAGCGTCATATGGATTCCAATCTGCGCGGGAACATGGGTGATGCCAGACGTCGCATGATGAGCAAGAATGAATATATCAAATGGACTTCCGCAAATCCAGAAAAGAATGATTCTGAATATTATATGGCCACAGAGGTGCGCTTTAGCAAACCCATCCCGCCCGAATTTATTGAGGGCTATATGAAAAAGTTTGAGGGATGAGATGGCCGGAGCATCAGCAGAACGTCAGGAAATAGGTGTAATTAATGCTATTAAGAGGTCTATAAAGACTAATGGTAATTCTCCGATAACAATAATTGGTGCAAATGGTAAACGCATCAATGGTGTGATGGGTGCAGAAAAACATTCTGGAAGAACATCATCTGGTTCAGAACCATATACCGATGTGATTATTAAAACTCAAGGTAAGAATTATAATGTGTCTAATAAAGGAGAAAGTGCACCATCATTAGCTGGTGGTGGCCTATCAGGTATAGAAACAATACTTCCAGGATTAGTTAAGAATTTTTTAGCTGAGGGTGTAAAGCAATATATTAGAAGAAAATATAAAACTGGTGATGACGTTCCTGAGCTATTTGGATTGATTGATCCTGCTGATGTAAAAAAGCTTTTAAGGGGTAATTCCGCTGTTGGTGGCCCGATAGATTTTATGTATATTGGACCAATGGATGTTACATTTGAATATAAAGATGGTATATGCAAATTAAATGGTAATATGTATTCAATAGACGAATATTATACAAAAGTTGGCGGAAAGCTTTATATTCGTGCCAGAAAGCGTAGGGAAGATCAACCATTTACTAAAGACGAGGTTGACAATCAAGGTTTACCATTAATATATGGTAAATCTAAAACAAAGACCGATAGAGGTCGAAGAATAGTTGTCGCAGACAAAGCACCAAGTACGTCAATTACATTCAATGTTTCGAGAAGTTGATATGATCGATATTTCTTTTAAAAAATTTATTGCCGAGTCCGTAGCTTCGGATGATAAGCTAAAGCATCTTGAACATGCAGAGGATCATCATATCAATCTTGGGGCGCCGGGATTCAAACACGCTGCCGCAACACTAAATGATGTGCATGATCAACTAAGACGTAAAGACGGTAATGTCAAAGTGACAATGAAATATGATGGATCACCTTCTGTGGTATTTGGTTATCATCCAGAAAATAAGAAATTTTTTGTCGCATCAAAATCTGCATTCAATGTCAAGCCAAAACTAAATTATACACCAGAAGATATTGAAATGAATCATGGTCATGCTCCTGGCCTGGTTGCAAAGCTTAAGGCTGCACTAACGCATTTACCAAAGGTAACACCAAAGGGCCAAGTCTTTCAGGGTGATATCATGCATACACCAGAAGATGTCAAAAATAAAGACGGCAAACTTCACTTCAAGCCTAATACGATTACCTATTCAACACCTAAGGATTCTCCTGCTGGCAAAAAAGTCGCAGCATCTAAGATTGGTATAGCTGTACATACCAAGTATCTGGGATCAACTCTCAATAATATGAGAGCTACATTTGATCCAAATGAATCCACATTCAAGCGACACAATGATGTGCATATGATTTCTGTTGAACATCCAGTAGATCGCACTGGCTATACAACAGCGCAGGGGCGCGAATTTGAATCACATATGAAAAAGGCTAAGGCTGCTGCATCGCAAATGACAGCTGCATCTCACAATGCGGTTGCTAGACATCGTGACCATATCAAGATGTATATCAATGACACAGTGCGTCAAGGCACAAAGCCATCAACGGATGGACTAAAGAAGTATATTACTACAAGATATGCTAAGGCGATGTCAACACTAAAGACTGACAAGGCTCGCTCTTTGCGTCAACAAGAATTAAAGGGTGACCTTGATCACCTAGATGCAAATAGTCATCATATTGACAAATCATTTGAGGTACATCACCATCTACAAAATGCAAAGAATGTTCTGGTACATGCACTATCTACTAATCCAGGACCATTTCAACACACAATTGGTGATCAGGCCACAAAGCCTGAAGGATTTGTAGCAATTCATAATGGTGCACCAACTAAGCTTGTAGACCGCGCAGAATTTAGTCGCGCCAATCTTCTGGCGACAAGAGGCTAAACCCTAAATAGCCTAGCACTGTATAGTCTAAGGAAAACCAGTGCGTGGAGGGTATATGAAGCCTGTCGCGATTACATTTGGTCGGATGAACCCTCCGACCATTGGTCACCAAAAACTGGTAGACCATCTTCACGGTATAGCAAAAAAGCATGGTGCAGATGCAGAAGTGCATCTATCGCATACACAAGATCGTAAGAAGAATCCTCTGTCACATAGCCAAAAGGTTGGTTTAGCTCGCAAAGCATTTGGTGACTCGGTTAAGTCTGGGTCACATAAGACAATTATTGATGTCATGAAGCACCTGCATAAGCAAGGTCGCAAAGAAGTTCATGTGGTAGTTGGTGGTGATCGTCATAAAGAGATGCATGAGCTATTGCATCGCTATAATGGCAAGGAATATCACTTTGATAAAATTCACGTACATTCAGCCGGAGAGCGTGATCCTGATGCTGAGGGCGCTGAAGGAATGTCTGCCTCCAAGATGCGCGAACACGCAAAAAACAATAACCACGAAGGCTTCAAATCGGGCCTCCCAGAAAAGCTAAAGTCATCATCTCATAAAGTTATGAAGATGGTACGCACCGGCATGGGTCACATCGAAGAATATGATATGTTTGGTGGTGGTACATCCGCATTTACTCCTGCTGATCGTGAGATGCCTCAGACCGCGGTATCAATGCAGCATGAGGATGATCCTGACGGTGATGATGAACCGCAATCAAGCGAAGCTATTGGTGTGCATGACGAATTAAATCCTGCACTATTCGCAGATGATCGTCTCATGCCTGAGGTTCGCATTCAATTGCGAAAGATTGCAGATACCTTTATTCGATCAGTCGGTGTGCCGTTAGATGTCAAGGACATTGTCTTTACTGGATCAAATGCAAGCTATCACTATACAATGCACAGTGATATTGACCTGCATGTGATTGTAAAGCTAAAAGGTGGCGCATCGATGCGCGCCTATATGCGCCAGCTATTTGATGCAAAGAAAAGCATATGGAATCAAGCGCATAAAATTCACATTCGCGGATTTGAGGTCGAGCTGTATATTGAGCCGACCGAAGAACCTGCAGTAAGCTCTGGCGTTTATAGTATAATGAAGGATGCATGGGTAAAGCATCCAACAAATGAGAGACCAACACTAGATGACGTAAGTGTTCGCAGCAAGTATCGTCAGTATAAAGATGAAATTGATACTGCGCTTCGCACAAATGACGTATCAGAAATCGATGCATTGCTATCCGAATTACGCATAATGCGTAGCTCAGGCCTAGCAAAGGGTGGTGAATATAGTGTAGAAAACATTGTATATAAACTACTTCGTGCTAGAGGTGATCTACAAAAGCTATTTACTGCCCGTTCTGAGCTTGGCGACAAGGAACTTTCGATGGAAGGTCATAAATATTTTGCTGGACTAAGCAAGGGTACTGCCTCAAAGCGTGCTGCTCAATTTGATCGTCAGACCAAAATGTCTGATAGTGATCCTAGTGCATATAAACCTGCACCCGGTGATGATCGTAAGACAAAGACAAGCAAGCACACATTAAAATATCGCAGACAGTTTGGTGACGAGTACAATCAGATGATTCAGAGTTATGCAGCCTTGTACGACAAATACAAAGATCAGCCGAATGCGGCAGAAGGCAATCGCATAGCAAGAAAGCCTGGTCAGCCTGCCAATAGCAAAAAGCATAGTGACTTATATACAGATGAAAATCCCAAAGGCACAATTACAGGTCTAAAGTTTGCCACTGTGGCCGATGCCAAAGCCAGCGTTACAAAAATTAAAAACAGTGGCCGCAGTCATGCTCACAAGATACAGGCTGCTGTGGCCATGGAACAAAGAGCCAAGGCAGCTGGTAAGAGCGCGGAGGCAGACATATATAGAAAATTTATTGATTCAATGAAGAAAAAAACTAACGAATACTATGCAAATGATATGCAATTCAATCCGCCAGAATTACCGGTGAGATATTCTTATCTGTCAGCATCTTATAATAAGAAGTTTGAAGAATTTTCTGAGGCTGCTGGCTATAGAAATATATTTAAAGATTTTACTCCATTTCAATTGGATCCTACAGTTCAGCCGCTCGGTAGTGCCGTTCCAGTATCGCGATATGATCTTGAGTCAGTTTATAGTTCATCAAAATTAATGGCTGACAAACAGCGTAGAGAAAAAGAAACATTAGATAAAAAGCACGATAGGGAGCGCGAACAAATGAAAATTCAAGACCTTCGCCGTAAAATGCAGAAGAAATCTGTAGAGGAAGCTGCTGATTCGGGTCTAGCTAAGAAGGCTGAGAAGTCAGGTATTCCTGTAGGTATTCTACGACAGGTCTATAATCGCGGTATGGCTGCATGGAAAACAGGACATCGTCCGGGCGCAAGCCAGCAACAATGGGCCTATGCTCGCGTCAATTCTTTTATCACAAAGGGTAGTGGTACCTGGGGTGGTGCAGACAAGGATCTGGCCGCAAGAGTTCGCAAAGAGTCTGTCAATGAAGCATTTGGTCAGATGATGCGTGCCGCAGATTTTGAATATAAGAAAGAAAAGCTACCAGACGGTCGCATTGTTTATCGCAAAGTTCATAAGCAGATTCGTGCAGAGGGTGATCCGGATCCATGTCATCGCGAGATTGGTACTGACTCTGGTGTAAGAGTCTATAAGAAAGATACACCAGGTCAGAATGAGTCAAAGCAAGATACACGCTATCTTGCGCCAGTGCCGTGGGCTACACAAGAAGCTAAGGATCCAGGTAAGTCACCTCAGACATACAAGGATATTCGCAAGACTCTTTCAGGTATTCGCGAACAGGAGGAACTAGCTTTAGTTAAAGAGAAAGATGATGAGCATGATTGCGGTTGCGGTGGTAACTGTCAGTGTGATGATGTACAGAAAGAGGAACTAGAAATTACCGAGGCCGAATATCAGGGTCGCAAGGTGACACTCAATAAACCATTCCGCACACCTGGTGGCCCAAAGAAGTCTGCGGTCTATACAACAAATGGTGCTGGTAAGGTTGTGATTGTACGCTTTGGTGATCCAAATATGACAATTAAGAAGAACATTCCTAGTCGTCGTAGCAATTTCCGCGCACGTCACAATTGTGATAATCCCGGTCCGCGCTGGAAGGCGCGTTATTGGTCTTGCAAGGCTTGGTAAATGGCACAGTTTCGAACAGACACTAAAAAGCTAGATGGCTTGAATCTGTAACTTCACAAAAGGAGAAAGTAAAATGTTTAATAATCGTAAGATGGGATCTTCGGATTCTCTACTAGAAACAATCCGTAATATTCTGGAGAAGAAGCATACAACTCCAGAGACACCAAAGGAGAAGGCGCTTGCAAAGCTTGCTCATCCTAAGGATAAGATCACGCACAAGGACGTGCTGGCCGGTCGCGGAGTCCTGAAGAAGGAAAATAGCGGCGAGCGCATGGGTGTGATCGTCGGCACTCGCAAGGAGAAGGTCGAAGTCGATCCGAAGCTTAAGGAGTCAGAGCAGGTTGCCGAGCGCGAGCTAACCGCCGCCGAGAAGTCAAAGAAAGAAAAGCTTGTGCTATCTCTCAAGAAGAAAATGCCCGGCTTCAAGGAGCGTTACGGTGAGCGCGCTAAGGAAGTGATGTATGCGACTGCAACCAAGATGGCCAAGGAGGAGAAACAAAAGGTCGATGAATTGAGCCCAGGAACTCTTGGTAAATATGCAGTTAAGGTAGCAGGTCTGGCACCTGAAAAGGTAAAGCCGTCAAGAGAAGCTGGTATTCAAAAGGCGACTGATAGACTTCGTAAGATGAGGGCTTCGTAAGATAAAGAAAAATAAGGACTAATAATCATGGCAGAGGACCCACGCGAATACGGTATAATAAAGTTCTAGGTAGGGTTTATAAGACAGCAAATTCTGAATTTCCATCTGGTCAGGCTATACTGCGAAAGGAATGAAGATGAAAGACGGACACATGGTACCAAATTGTGTGCCTAAAGAAGAAATCAATGAAGATTCCGATACAGCAGCAAGGGAACTTCATACATATGCTGATAATAATGCACATCTTTATAAAACGTCTCATGTTCCTGTGGTAAAAAATCTTGAGAAGAAATACAAAAAAGGAACATATGATCACGAAAAAGCAAAAACATTATGGAAATATCATGCTGATAGAGCGGCCGATTCTTATGCTAAAGAACATGGTTCTGGTCAAAAGGGTCATGAAATGTTTTCTGGGGCTGATAGAAAAAAAGCAGCAGAAAGAATGGCAAATAAACATCATGATGAAATGAAAGCTGGTAATTTCCACAAAGAAGAAGCTTGCTGGTCGGGCTATACTGCAGTAGGAATGAAGATGAAAAATGGACGCATGGTACCTAACTGTGTGCCTACCGAGGCTGTAACACAAGAGAAGCCGCCGTTTGAAGGCCCATATAAAAAATCGAATAACCCCGTGTCACGTTCTCGTTTAAAGATGCTAACAAAAAAGGCTCGCGAAACAATTGCAAAATCCAAATCAAAGACTAAACGGACATGAATAAACCTAAAGTTAAAATGCTAAATAGCCAGTAATTTATATTATGCTGAGTAGTGCTTACGAAAAGCGGAAAGGAAACTCAAATGCCTCTATGGGACTTTAAGAAAGATAGCCAGAACACTGTTTCTGGTGCTAATACAGTTGCAGGAATCAAATATGGCTTTCAGCCATTTGGTGGTGCCACTGATGGTCAAGCGTCTTGGAAACGCAATGTAATTGCTACCACACAAGGTTGGGTGCGTCGTCGCAACATCAACAAGGATGGTGCGAATAGTCAGCGTGATGAAGTTCTAGTTGCCGCTAATCCTGGCATTCTCAATGATGGCTATGCTAATGTATCTCATCTAGGATTTCCGGAAATCACTCAGGTATACGTCTCATCAAACTCGACAGGTGGTAATGCTCTTGTGCGCTCAGGCACAGCCAATCTATATGTCGTATTTAATGAGCCGGTGCGTCACAAGGGCGGTACAGGTTTCATTCGTGTTCGCATTGCAAATACTGTCAGCGGTAATACACTAATCGCTACAGCCAATGCTCGTTCTTCTACATCTCGCACAGATATTATCAATGCGAATAATACTCTGGTATTCCGCTTTGTGCCTGGTGTTGCTGGTACATATAAGGTAAATGCAAATACGCTATCATTTGCCGCGGCCAACGGAACTGGCACATTTACTGCAAACCTGATTAGCTTGAACCTCGGTACAAATGGTGCTGAGCTTGCTAATAATGTGATTGCGGGTTCTGTGTCAAATAACTTCGGCACATTCACGGTTCGCTCGGCCACAACTGGCGGCTAATAGTAGGAGCATAGAATGGCCGATAAAAAGGTAAGTCAGCTAACATCTTTGGGGACTACGGCTTCCGAGGACCTGCTGCTTGTGATAGATGATCCCAATGGTGTACCGACATCGAAGAATATTACTGTAAAGAATTTCTTCGGTGCGGTACCCTCAAATACTGTATTCAATTCTCGTGTGACCGTCAAGGGTAATGCGACAATTACTTGCTCGAATACAGTCATTACGTCAAATGTCAATATCACATCGAACGGCCTATTAAAGGTGAATAACTTTATCACCACGCTTCGTTCGACTCCTGGTTCTAACAATGCAGCCACCGCAGGTTATAAGGTCGGTCAAGCATTCTTTACCAATACACATCTGTATATCGCGGTGAATACAACAACATTGAAAAGGGTAGCTCTATCGACCTTCTAATATCATGAATATTATCGATGACAGCAATTTCATTTTGTATGCGGCCAAGCACTATGAAAATCCAGCCTGTGTAGATGAGGCAGAATTTCACGAGGATCTTGGTCGCATACGCAATCTTCAAAGATTAATGAGTAGATATATTAAGACTGGTGAATTAAAAGATAGATATATACTAAACCATCTTATAGCACTCTATAATGTATTTCAACGTGATGCAATGACTAAGATGCTTATATTTAAGATGCGCGATCAGTTACAATATTTAAAGCCGTTTTTGGTTCTGATGGGTTACTGGCCAGAAAAAATTGACGGTATAGGTAAGAAAAACGAGACCATAATAGGATCCGATATACCCATGGATCCTCTCATAGTCATGATTCTGAGGAGGATCTGATGGAAGAGGACGCACCAGTTAATGCAGTCGGTGGTGGTAATATTGCCGGAGTAGGCGTAGGACCGGAGGGTGAGCCTGGTCGACCACCAATGGCGATGCTGCGCCGCAAGAAAACTCGCTTCAAGCAATTTATTAAAGACAATCAGGATAAGGTATTCTATAAGGCGCTAGGTAAATATGTGCCTGCTGGTAAGAGTAGCTCATCTAAGGGTGGAAATGGTAACGGTGACTAATTCATGTACGATTGGGATGATATATTAATTGTTGGTGATAGTTGGTGTTCAGAAAGAGGCAATTTAGGTCACTGGCCAAATGCTCTTTTATTTGAATTAACTGATATTGCAAAAGGTCGCCCTCGTGGACGCGGTTATCCCGGCTGTCACTGGTGGAGTATAAGAAATCGTTTATTTGCTGAATTAAATTCAAAACCTGCAAAAGTTGTAATAATTGTGCATACGGAAGCTAGTAGAATACCTAGTGATATGAACAAACCATTTACAATGGCTAGTGCTTATAAACATGCTAAGATTTTAAAAAATTCTGAAAATAGAACAATATATCAAGCCGCGGCTGACTATTATAAGCATCTATATTCTGCAAATTTTCATGATTGGGCTGAACGTCAGTGGTTTATTGAATTGGATCAATTTCTAGCAAAGAAACAAGTGGAAAAAGTCATACATCTCTATGGTGTATCAAAACATCGAGAGCAATTTCGTAAATTTAATTGTGGTGTTACCGTCAAACAATCAATTGACAAATATTTGTCAATGAACACAGAAACTGAATTTTATTCAAATCATATGACATATGAAAATAATCAAAAACTTGCAACATTTTTACATAAATTGATAATAGAATATCCCGGTCATGGGTATCTTTATGAAGAAAGGCCATTTTGATATGAAAATTATTGAAAAAATTAAAGAGCTAATATACATTTGGAAAAGAAAAAGATATCTAAAAAAAATTGCTAAGAACGATCCGTTTATATACTAAAATGTTACTCGGAGTCAACTGCGATAATCATGATGCAAGCATGGCGTTGGTTGATGGTGATAGAATACTTTGGGCGGCACACTCAGAAAGATATTCTCGCATAAAAAATGATAGCAGTCTCAATCTACAGATGGTTGAGGAAATGCTTTCATATGGCATACCAAAGACAATAGTAATTTCTGATAGACCTTTTCTTAAATCAAGTCGCAGATTAATTTCTGGCGAGCGACCAATATTGTCAAATTATAAAGATGTACTTTCATCTATAGGTCTTGGTCATATCAATTATGAATTTGTCGGTCACCATAAAAGTCATGCGGCCGCAGGATATTTTACTTCCAAATTTGATGATGCATCCATATTGGTTGTTGATTCAATCGGTGAATGGAACACTGTCACGATATGGAAAGCTTCTGGTCGTGACCTAAAGAAGGTCATAAGCTATCGATATCCAAATAGCATAGGTCTATTCTACTCATCAATGACACAATATGTCGGTCTAAAACCTAATGAGGATGAATACATTCTTATGGGTATGGCTGCATATGGTGAACCGACTCTAGTTGATAAGATGTTAAAGACATTCTTTGATGACTGGAATCCACCAAGATTTAAAGCAAAGCACAATTTACATAGAGGGTGTCAGTGGTGGGAAGATGGTAGGACTGCAAGTCAGTTTGATATTGCTGCATCCGCTCAATTTATAGTCGAATATTATCTTACTAAAACAGCAGAGTGGATGAAAACTCATCTACAATCCAAAAATCTAGTATTCATGGGTGGTGTGGCTCTAAATTGTGTGGCCAATAGTCTATTAGCTAAGATATATGACAATGTATATATCATGCCTAACCCAGGTGATGCGGGTAATTCTATAGGTGCATGTGCAGCACTATTGAATGACAAGCTAGAATGGAATGGTCCATATCTTGGTACAGATATTGATCAAGAGCTAGACATTGATAGAATAGTAAAATATCTTATGCGCGGTGATATTGTCGGTATTGCTAATGGTCGTGCAGAATTTGGGCCCAGGGCTCTCGGTAATAGAAGTTTGCTATGTGATCCACGTGGTCAAAATGCAAAAGATAGAATGAATGTGATAAAAAAGCGACAAAATTTTAGACCATTTGCGCCAGCAATACTAGCAGAACATTCATCAACTTATTTTGATATTAGTGATAGTTCATACATGCAATTTGTATCGAAATGCAAAGATCCAAAATCATTTCCGGGTATATGTCATGTTGATAATACAAGTCGTGTGCAGACAGTAACCAAAGAAAATAATCCAAGATTTAGAGAATTGCTTGAAGCATGGTATAATGCATCAGGTTGCCCGATGCTTATGAATACAAGTCTTAATATCAAAGGGCAACCTCTTGTAAATTCGTGGAATGATGCTATGACCTTTCAGAACAAGTATTCTATTAAAATTTTCTAATCTAGCCTTTGACATATGACCCTGTTTGATATATTATAAGGTCTATGCAACTTCATATTGATCACAAATACCTTGGTATGCTGTCTATGAAACTCAGCCTCTTTAAGAGGAAGAGCGATAGGCTGTATAATTTTCGTTGCCCATTCTGCGGTGACTCAAGTCACAGCCGAACCAAAGCGCGTGGGTATGTCTATCAGAACAAGGGTATTCTGGTATTCAAGTGTCACAATTGCAGTATTAGCACAAATATGTCCAAGCTTATAGAGCATGTCGATCCTGCTCTGGCCAGAGAATATCGTCTTGAGGTATTCAAAGAATCCAGAGGTGGTAATACCGGACCACGGTATCTAATTCCTAAACCTGAATTTAAAGCGCAACCTATAGCAGAGCCACGTCTTACCGATCTTGGTCTTGTGCAAATTTCGACTTTACCTGAGGAACATCGTGCTTTGCAATATCTGCTGGGTCGAAAGATACCTAAGGCACGATTTGCCGATTTGTATTATGCAAAAGATATGAAAGTATGTGAGGAGCTAAACAGTGGCTATAAAGATCGGCTTATCTCTGACGAACGAATTGTCATTCCTTTTCGTAATCTAAACGGTGAGCTTACTGGTGTGACGGGTCGTGCTATGGGTAATAGCACAATACGATATATTACGGTTCGCATCAATAATGAGCCACTTGTCTATGGCCTCGATCGAGTTGATGTGAGCAAGACTGTATATGTGCTAGAAGGGCAATTCGACTCGATGCTGGTGCCAAATTCTATTGCGCCTGGTGGTACCGACATGGTTCGTGCTCTCTCATATATTCCCGAAGATAAGGCTGTGTTGGTATTTGACAATCAACCGCGCAATAAGCAGTTGGTCGACCAAATGCAAAAAATGATTAACAGAAATATTCCTATGGTAATTTGGCCATCAACTTGGAAATATAAAGATATCAATGAGTCAGTAGTAGATGGGGTGGATCTCTCAGAGGTGGTGACTCTGCTAAATACCTGCACCCACCAAGGGCTAGCTCTTAATCTAGCTTTGCGTGACTGGAAGAAATGCTAAAATGGAGATTATTATGGGTGGGCCGAAAGTCAAATTAATTTCCTATACTCAACCAGTGGATGAGATTAAAACTCAAGGCGTCAGTAATGCTCTGGAACTAGTCGCATTTTGTGCCAGAGTATCTAATCCAAGCAATCAATTTAATAGTGAAAGTGCAGAAAAGCTGGTTAAGTATCTGGTGAAGCACAAGCATTGGTCGCCTCTCGAGATGGTAGATGCTACCATTGAGATTGACACCACGCGTGATATCACCCATCAGATTATTCGCCATCGGTCATTTTCTTTCCAAGAGTTTAGTCAGCGTTATGCTGATCCAACAAAGGATATGCAGTTTGTGACACGAGAGGCGAGATTGCAAGATAATAAAAACCGTCAGAATAGTATTGAGGTGGATGACGTTTATCTACAGAATGAATGGTATCGTTCGCAGCAGCGTGTTCTATTTGCTGCGGAGCGTGAATATGAGTGGGCAATTAAAAATGGTATTGCCAAAGAACAAGCGCGAGCAGTTCTACCTGAAGGCCTGACTAATTCGCGTGTCTATATGAAGGGTTCTATTCGTTCTTGGCTACACTATATTGAAGTTAGAAGCGATCCTTCGACTCAGAAGGAACATCGCGAAGTTGCATTGGGATGTGCCAGGGAAATTGTTAGAATTTTCCCTAATATTATCAACATATAATTTAACGATCGGAGGCACATATGCTGCTTGACCACCTGGGTGTGTCTATTGACACTTCCCGTGACGCATTACTTTCAGAGTTTTCTCTCACCCTGCTACGTGACTATTATTGTCGCAAGAATGAAGATACACCGCAGAAGTCTTTCGCTCGCGCGGCGGTTGCATTCTCTGATGGTGATATGGAACTTGCTCAAAGGTTATATGATGCAGCCTCAAATGGGTGGTTCATGTATTCTTCGCCAGTGCTGTCAAATGCAACACTACCAGGTGAACGAGTCAAGGCACTTCCTATTTCGTGCTTTCTGACATATGTGCCTGATACTCTAAAGGGTCTGATTGATCACACAGCCGAGCTACGCTGGCTCTCTGTCAAGGGTGGGGGCGTGGGTGGTCACTGGTCATCTGTACGCTCTGTTTCTGATGTCGCGCCCGGCCCAATTCCATTTCTGCATACGGTCGACTCTGATATGACAGCATATCGTCAGGGTAAGACGCGCAAGGGTTCTTATGCCGCTTATCTTGACGTGTCGCATCCTGATATCATGGAATTTCTCACCATTCGTGTACCTACTGGTGACGTAAATCGTAAGTGTCTTAATCTGCATCATGCTGTCAATATCACAGATGAATTTATGCGGGCTGTTGAAAATGATAGTGAGTGGGCCTTGCGCGATCCAAATGATGGTACCGCACGTGAAACTATGCGGGCCCGAAAGCTATGGGAAACCATTCTTGAGGTGCGCTATCGCACAGGTGAGCCCTATCTAAACTTTATTGATACTGCAAATGCAAGTCTGCCGCAGCCTCTCAAGGATCTTGGTCTCAAAATTCATGGATCTAATCTTTGCAATGAGATTCATCTACCAACTAGCGAGGAAAGAACCGCTGTATGTTGCCTATCTTCATTAAACCTAGAGAAGTACGACGAGTGGAAGAACTCCAATATCGTCAGAGACATGATTCGGATGCTGGACAATGTTCTGAACGTGTTTATCAAGAATGCGGGGGACGAGATTTCGCGCGCGCGTTTCTCGGCGCAACGCGAGAGGTCGCTCGGTCTTGGCGCGATGGGGCTGCATTCATATTATCAGCAGCGTGGAGTACCATTTGGAAGCCCGGAAGCTCGGGAAATCAATCGAGAAATATTCGCAGATATTCAGGAGAAGGCTATCGCTGAGTCTCGCTCTCTTGCTACCGAGCGTGGTGAAGCGCCCGATATGGTTGGCACGGGAATGCGTAATGCACATCTGATTGCAATTGCACCCAATGCAAACAGCTCAATTGTTCATGGGTGCTCACCCTCAATCGAACCTTGGAAGGCAAATGCTTTTACTCATCGCACTCGCGCTGGCTCTCACCTGGTCAAAAATGAATACCTTAAGCAATTGCTCACCATGCTCGGTAAAGATACGGATGAGGTCTGGTCAAGTATTATCACTAATGGCGGTTCCATTCAACATCTGGACTTCCTGAGCGCATATCAAAAGCGTATTTTTGCCACCGCTATTGAAATTGATCAGATGGAACTTGTTGAACAGGCCGCAGATCGTCAGAAGTATATCTGCCAGGGCCAGTCACTCAATCTATTTTTCCCTGCTGGTGAGTCTCGCGCATTGATGCATAAGGTTCACTTTGCAGCATGGAAGCTTGGATGTAAGGGTCTATACTATTTGCGTACAGAATCATCTAACCGCGCAGAGAATGTTTCTAAAAAGGTTGAGCGTAATAAGTTGATTGATATTAGTGAGACACAAGATAAGTCACAAGAGGAGTGCGTTGCATGTCAGGGATAAAGACTATGGATATTCGCATTGTATCTAAGACTGGCTGCCCATTTTGCGAAAAGGCAAAGGAATGGCTGACGGCCAGAGGTCTCACATATACCGAAGATCGCATGGATAATGAGGAGATTCGGTATGCATTCTATCAGCAGCACAAGGTAAATACTGTGCCGCAGATTTTCATCGATGGTAAGCGTATCGGTGGATATACTGAACTGCTGGCGCAAGGCGATAAGCTGCTTGTCAAGGAGCGCGGTGGGCTCTTGGAATTCTCCAAGGTATATAAACCCTTCCAGTATCCTTGGGCAGTTGAGATTACACAGCGCCATGAAAAAGCGCACTGGATCGAGGATGAAATTGACCTTGGAGAAGATGTCACCGATTGGAAGTCTGGAAAGATGGCGGGGTCGGATAAGGAATTCGTCACCCAAATCTTGCGACTCTTTACCCAATCCGATGTTGCCGTCGGTAAAAACTATTATGACTTGTTCGTGCCCTACTTTAAGAATAATGAAGTGCGAAACATGCTCGGCTCTTTCGCCGCACGTGAAGGCGTACACCAGCGTGCTTATGCACTTTTGAATGATACGCTGGGTCTACCTGATGATGTCTATCTGGCCTTCATGGAATACAAAGAGATGGCCGACAAGATTGACTTTATGACCGAAGCAGATACCAGCACCAAGAGTGGTCTGGGTCTCGCATTGGCCAAGTCGGTATTCAATGAAGGTGTTGCTCTATTCGCATCTTTCGTCATGCTTCTGAACTTCCAGCGATTTGGTAAGATGAAGGGTATGGGTAAGGTTGTCGAGTGGTCAATTCGTGATGAAAGTATTCACGTCGAAGGAAATGCGCTTCTCTTTAGAACGTATTGCGCCGAGCATCCGCGAATTGTCAATGATGACTTTAAGCAGCAGATTTATGAGATGGCCAGACAGGCCGTTCGTCTTGAGGACAAGTTTGTTGATCTTGCATATGCAATGGGTGAAGTCAATGGTCTGACAGCTGATGAGGTAAAGTCTTATATTCGCTATATAACGGACAGGCGCCTCTTACAGCTGGGTCTTAAGCCTAACTTCAAGGTGAAGGACAATCCTCTGCCCTGGCTCGAATGGGTGCTTAATGGTGCTGATCACACCAACTTCTTTGAGAACCGCGTGACCGAATATGAGGTTGCAGGTCTCACTGGCACTTGGGAGGAGGCATACTCAAATGGAGAAGCGACTAAAGTCCGCGCAGCTTGATTACGAGGAAGAAGATGAAATCACATGCCCATCATGTGATGCTGAATTTATTCTAATCTATTCTAGCGATCAAGATGGTGTTTCTTATACACCAGAGTATTGTCCATTCTGCGGCGAGCATCTTGATCTAGATGATGACGACGAGGATGAAGATGAGGAATACATAGACGATTAAGGGAGATCGTCTATGATATTAGATTATGACAACCCGTGGGAATTTGACGGTGTTCCGTTTACAAGCGGTGATATCGGCAAATCCTACGGGTTTGTTTATCTCATTACCGACAAAATAACAGATAAGAAATATGTGGGCCGAAAGTATTTCTGGTCAATGCGAAAAAAGAAAGATGCGACAAAGCGCAAGCGCGAAGAAAGTGATTGGAAAACATACTATGGTTCTGGTGATGAGATTAAAGCTTTGGTAAAAGAATTTGGGCAAGATAGGTTTCACCGCCAAATTTTATCTGTACATTCCACCAAAGGTGATGTAAATTACTCTGAGGTCAGAGAACAATTTCGACGTGACGTGTTAGAAAAGGATGAATATATCAATGCAAACATCAACGGAAAGTGGTTTAGAAAACCAAGCCACATCATCGCTGGACGCCGAGAAAGTAACACCGGCACATCTGGGCGGACATCTAAATCGCACTCATCTTGATCCTGGCGCGCTGCTGATAATTAGAGATAATTTTGGTATCAAGTCGATGCTTGATATCGGCTGTGGGCCTGGTGGTATGATCGAGCTGGCCAAGAGTCTTAATATTCAATCATGGGGTATTGATGGTGATCCGTATGTAGAGCGCAAGACCAATCATATCACAATTCATGACTATACTATTGGTCCTGTAAGCTTATCACAATTACCGACAACTCAATTTGATCTAGCATGGTCTGTCGAATTTCTTGAGCATGTCGAGGAGAAATATCTCGATAACTTCATGCATAGCTTTCGTCTGTGCAATTATGCTATATGCACCGCAGCGCCTCCGGGGTGGCCCGGTCACCATCATGTGAATTGTCGATCAATCGATTATTGGATTGGTGTTTTTGCGGCTAACGGCTTCGAGTATGATGGTAAAATGAGTGGTAATGTTCGCGCATATTCCACGATGCCCAAGGGTTTCATGGGGCGCACTGGTATGTTTTTCCGCAAGAGAGGTATGTAATATGACCGATTCAGTAAGACTTTTCATTGGAACTTCATCTAACGGTGAGGATGCAGAGGCCGAGATGGTCTATGAGTATTCGCTGCGGTCAAATTGCTCGCGCAATTTAGATATCACATGGATGCGGCAGACTCTTGATAAAGATAGTCCATGGGGTGAATGGGAGACGCAGGAGTGGTCAACTCCGTTTAGTGGTTTTCGCTGGGCTATTCCTGAGGTCTGCGGATTCAAGGGTCGCGCAATCTATACCGATGTCGACATGATCAATATGCGAGATATTAGCGAGCTATTTGATATGGACCTTGAGGATAAGCCGATGGCAGCCCGCAGGGGTGTGCGCTTCGGTGGTCACGAATTCTGTGTTATTGTCTTTGATTGTGAAAAGATGGAAGAATATCTGTCACCAATTTCACGTCTAAAGATTAATCCATCAGCGCATCATCGTTATATCAGATTTTTTAGCGGTAATGAGAAGCTTGTGAAGGAACTTGATATGCGCTGGAATTGTCATGATGGTGAGGATCTAAAGCCTGCTGATATTTGGCATTTGCATTTCACTAAGATGGCAACTCAGCCGTGGCGTCCAAAGTGGTTTACTGGTACACCTGAACCTCATCCGCGTCAGGACCTTGTCAATGTATGGCAAGGTATGAGGGATTCTGCAAAGGCAAATGGTTATTCGGCACAGATTCCAAATACACCATTCGTACCATATAGGATTATAGGACGATGAAGGATTTCTTTGAGCAGCCTGATGCACTATGCGTCATGGCCTCATGCGATAGATTATATCTTGATGCACATGGTACTGCCTTTGTAGCATCGAATGCGATTGTTGACAATTCCATTCATATTCATGTGATGGAAATGCCAACGGAGTCAAGATTTGATACTCTATCGAAGCTAAATCAACTTCGCATTCGATATAAAGCTGTGGCACAAAAAGGTAAGATGACTTTCTCTATTGAAAAGCTTCAGATACCATCGGGCACCAATAGTGAAGTGCTGCGTACATATTTCGCAAGCAATCGCTTTCTGGTTGCGCCACAATTGCTTGAAGCTGGTGGAGCAATGTATTTGTCTGATATCGACTCGCTTTTCAATGAAAAGCTAAGAAAGATTGATGCAGATGTTGGATTATTTTTGCGCGATCCGCTGCCTGGTACCGTGGGTTGGGAGGCTCTCGGTACCAGAGTTGCAGCAGGCCTTGTTTACTATTCTGGTTCACAAGGCTCGCGCGATTTTGCAGCGAAGGTGCATAGGGGTATCAATACCAATGGTCTGGTGTGGTTTACAGATCAGGTTGCACTCTATCAGACATATCAATATTATGAAAAGAGTCTGACCTTTCACAGATTTGATGGTTCTACTATGGATTGGGAATTCATTGAAGGTACACCAATCTGGACTGGTAAGGGTGCTCGTAAGGATAAGAATGACAAGTATATTGCGCGTAAGCGTCAATATGAATCTAAACTACCCTCTGTCAAGGGAGCTTTTTGGTCATGAAGAAGGTTCTATTTTTAGCACCACGACTTGATGTGACATTCAAGGAAGGGCCCGTGCCAATTGAGCGCGGGTCGATTCCTGGTGTTCGTGTGCCGTGGCTCAATATTAGATCGATGGTATTCAATGAGCATAAGCGCCGGGGTGATAATGTGCAAGTGCTTGAGCTACCACTTTGGCAGTTCACCACGCAACTAATTCAGAGTCTATCACCTGATGTATGCTATGTTCCGCACAAGATGACAGAGAATTTTGCTGTTGGTGGTGTGAACATCATGTATTATATGCAGACGGTTATCCCGTATCTGTTTACAATTGACAAGCGTGGTTGGGGTGCAAGCGCATCTGGCTATCCGTTTACGTCATTTACTAAGCCTTGTGATAGTAATGTGAGCGGGTTTGATATTCTTGCAACTCGCATTTATCAGAATTATAGCAAGTTCAAGCAGCCTGATCACAAGGATGTTGTTTTACCGAATGATTATGTGCTATATCTCTGCCAGATTCCACACGATGAAACCATTCGCTATCACTCCGAAGTAAAGGTCGAGGAAGCTATCACTCGTACATGCGAAGCTACAGATAAGCTTGGTCTGCCGCTTGTGATCAAGGGTCACCCAGTTAATCCCGGTTCGATGGAATCATTGAAACAAATTGCCAATAAATACCGGCACACAATTTGGATGGATGACGTTTCTATCCACCAGCTTATACCGTCTGCACGGGCCGTGGTTGTAGTAAACTCTGGAACTGGTCTAGAGTCACTATTGCACCAAAGGCCCGTGGTCACATTCGGTCGGGCCGACTACGATGTGGTCACAAACCGCGTTGTAGGCGACAACCTGCAAGAGCTGTTGGCAGAACCCAAGTTTGACCAAGTTGCCGTGAGAAATTTTGTTGACAACTGGTATGCAGCCTGCTATGATACGCTCAATCAAGAGAGCTTTAGCAAACTGCCTTAGGAGAAAGACTGGCATGGACGACACCTACTGGGGTTATCACCTCATCCTTGACTGTAGCGGCTGCGATCATAATGCGATCACAGATCATGATACGATTTACAACTTCACCAAGAAGCTTGTGAAGGATATCGATATGGTCGCATATGGCGAGCCGCAGATCGTAAATTTTGGTAGCGGCAACAAGGCTGGTTATACCCTTGTGCAGCTTATTGAGACCAGTAATATTTGCGCTCACTTTGTGAATGAGAATGACACGATGTATCTTGATGTGTTCTCATGCAAGCAGTTTGATAATGAGGTTGTGGTAAACCTGGTACGTGAATTCTTCAAGGCTACGAAGGTTCGTCGCACCTATTTGGTTCGTCAGGCCTGACGGCGAAATGCTGCAGGTCCCGGTCGTAAAACGCCTCGGGCGTCATGTGATTGCGGAAATGTGGGGCATTGAGCCCCACGTTCTCTGCAATGTTTCGTTACTTGAAGATGTCTTTGTGGATGCGTGTAGATCGACAGGGGCCACGGTTTTGCATAGCAACTTCCATGGCTTTGGTGATGGTTGCGGTGTGACTGGCGTGGTTATACTGGCAGAAAGCCACGCTTCGGTGCATACTTGGCCGGAATATGGCTATGCTGCCGTGGACGTATTCATGTGCGGTACTTGCGATCCTAATGTGGCCGTAAGGGCCATTGAAATCCGTCTCTCTAATGCTAGCCAACGGTATGCTATTGGCTTGGATAGCCACACATTTCACCGCGGTATACTTGAAATACCATTGACAGATTAGAAAATATCGTATAGTATGGCAGCATGATGAAGCAAGCCGCCACCCGCAAATTTCGTGTTCGTACCGCCGAAGGTAAGGTCTACATAGTAGAGAAGCAAGGTACTTATGTTTCTTGCACATGCAAGGGCTTCAACTTTCGGTGGCGCTGCAAGCATTCTGATGCTATCAAGTGTTATCCGGGTTAGCTCAGTCGGTAGAGCAAGGGACTGTTAATCCCTGGGTCGCTGGTTCGAGTCCAGCACCCGGAGTCAATTTTTGAAGGTTCTTATATCATGTCATTAGCACAAAAGAAATCTGGATCTAAGTACTGATATGATATTCTTCAGGCCACCCAAACCTCATCCTAGATTTGGTGAAAAGGTTACGGTGGAGATTGATGATAGACGAGAAACTGGTAAAATTTATTGGATCTACGGGCCAGAAAAGTTTTATCTTATCGGGTTCGATGATCCAAGATACCTAGATGGTATTCGATTTGAAATAGTTATTTCTACTAAGGTTAAGCTGGGTTAGCACAACGGTAGTGCAACGGTTTTGTAAACCGTAGGTTGGAGGTTCGAATCCCTCACCCAGCACCATGCGGCGTTCGTATAAAGGCTATTATCACAGCCTTCCAAGCTGAGGATGCGGGTTCGATTCCCGCACGCCGCTTTTTAGTTTATCCACTCTACAGGAATCGGTTGCTTTGGCTTAGTTGGGAACATAAAGTCCTCAACTTGGTGAATGCGCCGATTTCTTGTCGCATTCGGAAATCCAATTCCCATTAGCAGAAGTGGGCGACTTTTAATTCCCATTTCCTTCTGCACTTCATCGGCCACAAAACATGTGCAGCAGCCAGTCGCATAACCCATCATTGATGCTGTCAGATTGAGATAGCCGGCAGCTACACCAATCGCCATCATGCGATCCTTTTCAATTAGCTTCATGTCCGACGGTTTTGCATTACCTGAGGCCAAATCAATTACCTGTTCATTTCTGGCGGCATCGGTTGCTTTGGATAAATCTAAATGCTCCTCAAATACGATTAGCAGGTTAGCTAGAACCTGAGCATTTGTGGTATATTCTGACTTGTCGCGAGTCTCACCGTGCTTGACAACGAAACCCTTCGTATGTGCATGAATACGCTCAATCAGGTCGCGATTGGTAATAAAGTGTAGCTTATAGAAGGCAATATTTTGCTTACTTGGGCATTGTGTGGCTGCGATCATAAGAGTGTCCAGATCATCTTCTGATATGGACTTTTCTAGGTCCCAGTTGCGCTGACAATGCTGGCTCTTGAAAATAGACTTCTTGATGACGACGTTATTCATAATTGGCTCCTCAATAAAATAGCCTTTGACATATTTATATTAGTATGATACATATAGTTGCATTGGAAGGGTGGCCGAGTGGTTTAAGGCAGCGGTCTTGAAAACCGCCGTGGGTGAGAATCTACCGTGAGTTCGAATCTCACCCCTTCCGCCAAGTTTTGGGGAATTAGTGCTAGCGGTAACACGTCGCGTTTGCATCGCGAAGTCAGCGGTTCGATTCCGCTATTCTCCATATGCCTGTGTAGCCCAACTGGAAGAGGCACTAGATTTAGGTTCTAGGTGTTGTAGGTTCGAATCCTATCACAGGTACCAAACTATGGCATTAACCTTACCATAATTTAACATATTTAGCCATTGACATTTTGTGGTAAATGGTATACAATGGCACTTGTCAAATTGAGGTATACATATATGGCCCTCCTACCCAGTTACTTCACAACCAATCGCACCACCAAGCGCAAGTCTAAGTCTAAGACCAAGGCTGTGCTTGCTGCTGAGGCAGAGACCAAGAAGCTATTGGCTAAGGTTGGCTTTCGGGGTGTGGCCAAGCCAGGTAAGGCGCCTGCTTTGGGTGCAGGAGATCGGAGGTTCGAATCCTCTCGCCCCGACCACTCTCTTCCTACGTCTGATGTTATTCCAGGTGGCACATTTGCAAAGCGCGATATTCTAAATGATTGGCGCTGGCAAGAAGGTGCTGCTGAATCTGAAAGTGTGGTACAGGCCATGCGTGAAAAGGCCTCACGTGTTCAACCATTATATAACAAAGGCGGCCTGCAGGTTGCATTGCCTAGCGATGACCCTGCTACCCTTGGCTCTCGTTCACGGAGAATGTGATGTTCTTGCATTTTGATCTACGCATGTATTGTCTCTGGGGTCTGTCATGTATTGGTGCAGTCTCTATTCTCAGGATGGTAATACCAGATTTTGGTTTTATTACTCAAGTGATTGTAGGTTCTGTAGTCGGTTGGGCCATCCTGACCTTATATTCTGAGGCTTTGTCGGATATTTCCGTCGATGCTGTTAACAAAACCCTTGAATATCTTGATGATAAAGGTTATATTAATAGTGATAATGTTCTGAGAGAAGTTGTTAATGGAGCAAAAAATGACAACAAGTGAAATGGGTGATATTAAGTTCACCACTGCTGGTGATATGATGAGTGAAAACTTCTATACCAAAGAATATCTACGCGCGCGGCTGCAAGCTGGTATTGTGCGCGTCACCTTCAATAAAGTAAATGGTGATCGACGCATTATGACCTGCACTCTACAAGATAAGTATTTACCTTCGTCTGTATTTCAATCTGCGCGACCAGAACCCAAGGATAGTTTGGCTGTTTGGGATTTGAATGCTAATGGGTGGCGCAGCTTCCGACTAGATAAGGTTATCGAAATCGAGGAGGGTATTACGTATCCATGACTATTTTGAATGTAACTGGCTTGAAGGATTCTGCTAAGAGCCTTGGTCCAGGCGTTGATGGTACCTTTGCACATATTGGTGCGCGTGGCGGTACTGAGATGATGATGGATGGGCTGCGGCGCTATGTCGCGCCTGAACTGCTTGGTGAGTTCAATCTTATCTGTTCACGAGTTCGTGAGTTGCATCCAACCAAGAAGAACCTTCTGTGGTTGCATGATACGTGGGACGATCCTGAGTCCGAGCATCTGGCCGATGAGAAGTCGCGCAAGCGTTTCTCCAAGCTTGTGTTTGTATCCAACTACCAGCAGGTGACATATAACGTTGGTCTTGGTGTACCTCACTTCGAAGGTGTGGTGCTACAGAATGCAATTGATCCCATTCCGCAGCACCAGAAGCCTAAGGATGGGCCCATTCGCCTGATCTATCATACGACGCCGCATCGTGGTCTTGAACTGCTGGTGCCTGTCTGTGAGCATCTGGCTGAGGCTGGCTTTAACTTCCATCTGGATGTCTACAGCTCATTCAGCATCTATGGTTGGAATCAGCGCGATGAGCCGTATAAGCCGATCTTTGATCGTATCATTCAGCATCCGCGCATGACGTATCATGGATATCAGCCGAATGAAGTTATTCGTGAGGCGCTACAGAAGGCGCACATCTATGCATATCCAAACATCTGGCCAGAGACAAGCGCGATTAGCGTCATCGAGGCCATGAGCGCGGGTTGCACAATTGTCTGCCCGAACCATGCTGCATTGCCTGAGACGACTGCTGGGTTTGCTGCGATGTATCCGTTTACGGAAGATGTGAACTCGCACGCCAATCGTCATGCATCTGTGCTGGCCGAAGTCATGAATGGTTACTGGCACGAAGGTAACCAGAGCAAGCTAAAGTTCCAGAAGCTGTATGCTGACAACTTCTATTCATGGCAGCTTCGTGCGCGCCAGTGGGAATCTTTCCTCTCAAACATGGAACAAGCATGAGAAAGCTAAAGGTGCCGCTCTCCGAGGTCAAGTATCTCGGAAATGAGCCTGTCTGGTCTGATATTCAACCGGATTCGTCTATGATTATTCATGCATATAATTGGTATCGCGCAGCCCTGGAGCCCAAGGTTGCACGGCTTATTCTGCAAGATTATATGCGCCATATTGGTTTTCCTGAAAGTGCTATAGACTACATTGACTATGTGGAGGACTGGAGATTTGAAGCATCAAACCTACCAGCACTTGCTCGCATGGTACATCGTGGGCTAAAGCCAAATAATCGACAGCAAGAGCGTCTAGACCTTGAGATTCCTTTGTTGGTAGAGCATGGTCACTTACGTCTGACTGCATCGCAAGAAGCGGCTCGTCGTCTGAAGGTAAAGACTACTGCACCAGTAGCACCAAAGGATTCTGCTGGTGATGCCATGGCTATGATTGAAAGCGCACTTGATTCTGGTGTATCTGTTGATGCAAATGGTATTCTACAGCTGCATCGACCAAAGCCATCTGACCTCAAAAATGATACAGATCGCATGGCACGACTGGTTGAAGAGGTTACACATGCGCTGGATCGCACTGATGAGCAATGTGTAGAAGCATATCAAAGCTATTCCAAGAAGCAGCTACGTGATCTACTTGCGCGATATGCTGGTGTGCTTCAAGCTATCAATCTGTATTGCTCGGCTAATATCAAGCAGCCTACGGCACGAAAGGTTCGACCCAAGTCTCCTGAGAAGCTTGTGGCCAAGTTACGTTACCTTGACAAATTTGATGAGCTTGGTTTGGTGAGTATCAATCCAAAGGATATCATTGGTGCGACAGAGATTGTGCTATATCATACCGAGCGTCGATATGTCTTTCGGTATGTCGCACCACTTGGCTCCAAGCTATCTGTTCGGCGCAGTATGATTGAGGGTTATGATCCAGCTCAATCATTTCGCAAGAAGATTAAGCCAACAAGCGATGTGCTAAAACGCTTGACATCTGGTGGCATCAAGTCTGTGGCTAAGACATTTGAAGCTATCAAGACAAAGTCAATGAGTGTCAATGGCACAGTGAATAGCCAAATGATTATCCTACGTGCAGGCAAGTAGCCATGTACATTCTCCGTAACTTATGGTACTATACATAGGATATGGAGAAGGATTGATAAACATGATTCTGGTTGACCTCAACCAGGTGATGATCAGTAACTTGATGGTGCACCTGGTACATAACAAGCAAGTGGTAGACGAGAACCTCGTGCGCCATATGGTTCTCAATAGCCTGCGTGGCTATCGACAGAAGTTTTCACAGCAGTTTGGTGATCTGGTTATCTGCTGTGATGACAAGCGGTATTGGCGCCGCGAAGTGTATCCACACTACAAGGCCAATCGCAAGAAGGATCGTGATGCATCTGATCTTGATTGGCCTGCGCTATTTGAAGCTATGGCCAAGATCAAAGAAGAACTGCGCGAGCATATGCCATACAAGGTCATTCAGGTCAATCGTGCTGAGGCTGATGACGTGATTGCTGCGCTATGCCACTATTATGGTCGCTTTATCAATAGCGAAGCCAATGAGAAAGTTTTGATTCTCTCTGGCGACAAAGACTTTGCACAGCTTCAGAAGTATGCGAATGTGCACCAGTATGCTCCTGTGCAGAAGAAAATGATGCCCATTGACAATCCTGAACGATTCCGCCGCGAGCATATCATGGTTGGTGACCGCAGTGATGGAGTGCCCAACTTCCTGACAGAAGATGATGCTCTGGTTGCTGGTCGTCGCCAGCGTCCTCTGGCTCGCAAGAACCTCGATGAGTGGTGCAAGCTTGATCCTGAGCAGTTCTGTGATGATAACATGATGCGTGGTTATCGTCGCAATCAGATGCTTGTTGACCTTGATATGGTGCCTGAGGATATTCAGAAGGGTGTGATCAATACATATGAGACCACTGTGCCTGCACCTCGCACAGCTATGATGCCATATTTCATGGCAAAGCGTCTGCGTCAACTTACTGATAGTATTAGTGATTTCTGAGAAGGAGAATGTGATGCCGACTAAGAGCCTCGCGCAAATTGTGAGCGAGATTGAAAAGCAAAAGACCAAGGCCGGGCAGGTCAAGGCAATCCTTGATAATGATAGCGAGGCTCTGCGTATGGTATTTGAATTCACGCATGATCCGCATCTACAATGGCTTGTGCCTGATACTGAGCCGCCATATAAGCCTGCTACGGATACAATCGATCAGGAAGGTCGGTTGCATCACGACATCAAGCGTCTGGTATACTTCACCAATACACCTGAAGGTCTTGCCACCAATCGCATGAAGCGTGAGCAGCTATTCATTCAGCTTCTGGAGACTGTCGATCCTGCTGATGCAAAGCTAATCATGCGTATGCGTCGCAAGGAGATTAAGGTGATGGTTGGTGCTATCAAGGAGGCTTATCCCAAGCTGACGGGTCACTGGAAGTGAACTACGCCGATACTGCAATCATTGTCGGTAATGGTACGTCACGCAAGGTGATGGATCTTGGTTCTATGGTTCGCACCATGGGCTCCGAGCGACCGATGATCTATGGATGCAATGCTCTATATCGAGAGTATGAGACAACCAATTATATTGTTCCCGACTATCTTGTGGCCATTGATGATGGTATCATCACGGAGATTGAGTCGAGTAGCTTTCCGTCAGCCAGAGTTATTGTGCCGCCACCGAATGAGCGTTGGGAACCAGAGGAGCTACATCCATCTGGTCATCGCCCGCGCGGCAATGCTGGTGTGGTTGCTATGCTTGCAGCCATTCGCAATGGCGCAAAGACTCTGCTGTGCATTGGCTTTGATTCATTCCTGCAAGATGGTGTACAGTCGGTAAGTAACATCTATGATGGCACAGCACACTATGGCCCAGAGACTCGCGCAAATGTGGCTGACAACTATGGTCGCGTAAGATACATGGCTTGGGTAGCCAAGACAAATCCACATGTTGACTTTGTATTCGTGTATCCCGATGGTATGAATGCTGTACCCATCGGCGAGAGAAATGTATATCAAACCACATATAATAACCTGATGGGGAGCGGAGAATAATGAGAGTGCACATCCGAGGGCGAATGGGAGTTCAGCTCCTTCAGGCCTTCGTTGGTATTGGTCGATTAGGTGAAGATGAACGTCCAACTCTTATTGTCAATAGCGGCGGTGATGTGCCCGGCGCTAAGACATCTCAGCTTCATTGGGTGACTGATCCGATGTGCGAGGTGCGCGAAGATCATGAAGGTATGCGTAAGACTCCATACTGGCATGGTGGTGCAGCATCTGTAGCATTTCGTGGGCGTGAGATGTCAATGGCGTGGTTGCCTCTGCTAGATCATCGCGACAATAAACCAAATGATATGGTGATCGCGCATATGCGCGGTGGAGATAAGCGTATTGCAACACCAGAGACATATCGCAAGTTTCTTGCATATGCGTATGGTAGACATCCAGATACCAAAATCTATGTCATGTCTGATGATGTGACTTTGCTAGATGAAGTTGAACCTGATAGGTCACTTCATATTGTTGGTGAACCTGATGAGGATTGGTTTACCATTCTCAATGCAAAGCATGTGTATTGCGCTACGTCATCGTTCGTGACAAGCACGCTACTATATAATCCGGACAAAAAGGTGACAGTCATGCATCGCGCTTGGTGTGATGGTGACTATGGTGCAATCGATGATGACTATCGTTTTCTAGAGGATGCACAAATGTTCTGCCCTAACCTGGAGATTTTGTCATGAGAATTGGTCAATATGATTCCTGGAATGAGCGCGATAATATCACAGCAGCATTGCCTGGATACGAAAAGATTATCGATCTGGCTCATGCATCATCGATGCCAAATGAGCCAAATGATTGCTGGTGTTTCGCAAAGGATGCGCTAGTCGAATTTGGTTGCAGTCCTGTGCAGATAGCACAGCTTATGAGCGATACCAAAGATATTCGACAGCTGCATGAATGCGAAAACCTCGATTCGGCTGTGCATGTGTTGCGTGCATTTCTGGGTCGTTGTGCATATCGCGCGCGACTGCATCTGCATTATCCAATATATACACGAATTGCTGAAGAATGTATTGGCACTGGTATCACGGTCATTGGCCCAGATGAACTTGGTCTAACCGATGAACAGTACGCTGCACTGGAGCGCGAACTATCGACACCAAAGGGTGCGCTGTCCAAGAATGGATCAAATCTTGTGGCATCACATCCGAATGAATTTCCGACATGCAATCTACTGCTGTCGATGCTTACACCTATTCTATCACAGATTAGCGGATATAAGACTGAGGTTATTGAGAATGAACTTGCTCGCTCGGCATTTGCACAGCGAGTGGTCAATGGCCCAGAAGATAATGATGTGCAGAAGGTATTGCATCAAGACACTTGGTGCGATGCTTGGAAGCTTTGGTATTTTCCTCGTGATGTACGTGCTGGTGAAGGGCCATTTCGCTTTGCGCGTAACAGTCATGGTCTATCTGCTGCACGTCTGCGCTTCACACGCGATTTCGCAACGGCAGGCAAGACATGGGAACCGTGGCGATCCTATGGTCATGATGAGGGATCGTGGCGTGCAAGTGAGGCTGAACTTGGTATGATGGGTACCGAGTCGGAAGACATCACATGCTCTGCTGGTACGCTGGTGATTGCCAATGTCTTTGGGTTTCATGCTCGTGGTGAAGCTACAGAGACACGTGAGCGTATCGCGCTACACGCCAGCGTTCGTCTCAATCCATGGACAACCTGATACTTGACGTTGCCTCACTAACTGGTGGGGCATTGGGTGACGTGATGGTGAGAGGTGATGGATACTGCCTACTTACCAATCACGGAATCGATCAGAGCATCATTGATAATGCATTCGCCGCTAGTCGTAGATTTCATGCTTTACCTATAGATCATAAGATAATGCTACAGCATCGCGGTGACTTTAAAGGCTATCAACCAATCGATGCTCATGTGTCACATAAGATTGGTCGAGTCGATGATGAAGAACTATTACCCAATCACAATGAATCTATGTTTTTCAAGCGTAGCGACAATGTGTGGCCAAGTGATCTGCCTGGATTTAGAGAGGATGTCGAAACTGCTGCGAATGCGCTGGAGAACTTGACGCAGCAGTTGATTTCAGCATATGCTGATATGCTTGGTGTCGAGCGAAAGCAATTGCAATCTATGTTTCCGCATCCGCTATATTATACGCTCAGGCTAACGCGCTATCCACCGATGGAGCGTAAGCCTGGGCGTTATGGTCTGGCTGGTCATCGTGATACTTCATTCCTGACTCTGCTATGTCAAGATGGTACTCAGGGTCTGTCTGTACGAGATAGACATGGTGTGTGGCACGACTTGCCAGGTGATGCTGATAAGATTGTGTTGGTGTGTGGTCTACAGCTGCACAAGATGTCATATGGTGAGGTTGTGGCCGCGCCACATAAAGTTATTGGTGGCACCGAACGATATGCAATGCCATTTTTTGTAATGGCTGAGGGTTCTGATAGCCTTTGACATTCTGATGTAAGCCTGATATTATATGCTCATATCGAAGGTGTGAGCAAATGATAACCATCGAGGGTCAAATCGTGGATGATAGAGAAATTGCGGCGCGACCGCCAAAGACTATCTCAACCGAATCATGTCTGTATGATGCGCCATCATATACGCTATTCGGATATCTGTATGAGGTTGAAACTGGTATTGGTGTGACGTATCCAGAATGGGTTGCAATTGAGAGTCATATCACTGGCGCGCGATATATTCTTGGTATCAATATGACACAAAAGATTGATGCATGTGAGACTCACAATGGTGTCAGCTATGCGCGACATCGCGGCGAGCATGGCGTCAGCTATGTGTTCAAGCACGGTGACACTCATCCAACTTTCAAGCAATTTATGCTTTTCAAGACACGTGAACGAATGATCAAGCTTTTTCGAGAGGTAATCAAAGAATGATTGCAGACCGCAAATCATTTCTGTATGATCAATCTACGCGCACATTCTACTGTGCGCTTGATCCAGACTTCATTGGGCCTCGACCAGAGACAATCGAGATACCGCGCAAAGCGCCAAGCTATCCTGCAACACAGAATGCGCCAGATTCAAATGTGGTTAAGTTTCATCACAGCGATACCGTACAACGCAGCGTCGGTGGCTTTGCAGATGTCTATGAGACACGCGAGCCAAATGCAATGCCATACTACATTTTGCTGTATAAGGATGTAGACCTGATGCGTGATCATTGGCGTATCGCACGCCAGTTTCGATGATGATCAAAGAATAAATAGGACAAGGAGGATCAAGCAATGCCAACGGTAAGAAACACAGTTACACGTCCAAATACGGAAGTTCCATTTTTTTCATATGATGATATGGAGTACTTTTTATTGATAACGTCTCGCCATGAATATGACACGCAGATAATGACATCATATGATGAATTAACGCGAGTAATTGAAATGACATTTGCAAATGTCGAAGAACTAAATGCGTGGGATAATGATCCAGATCGCATGGCCATGGCTAAAATAGTACGCGAGTATAATGCACAAAATGGTATCACGGATACGCGCGAAATACTAGCCTAATTGGCAAACACACTCGGGCTACCGCTGGTGATAGTGTTGTCGGATGTGTATTGATCACCAACACGGCCAATGCGCTTGCCGTTAGCATAAACATTTGGTGAAAACGTTGTTAACACAGACGTATCAGTTGAGCAGCCAGAGCGAGGGTGTACACCAACCTTGTCTCCTTCGCGCACCACTGGCGTGCCATTTACATATACGTTTGGGCTACCTTCACCAGTCACAGTATTCATTGGGCTATTGCACATAAAGCCTGTGCCAGTCAACGAGAAAACCGTATCAACACCATTCGCGCGTGCAACAGCTGGCATTAGCTATGCTCCCTGCATCTTAGTCGTACTTCATTACCATCAAACTTTATGCCTGTATAGAATGATAGACGTGACCCGGTCACCATACGTGCGATACGATATCTCATATCAGCAAAGTGTTCGATAATGGAACTATTAATTGCATCCAGCGACTCAATTAGTCCATCATCGGCTCTGAGGTATATAGACTCGTTGGTGCGATCAAATACAAGATCAAATGAGTCGGCGTGCTTCCATCCATGCTGAGTCTCCAGCCAATTGGCTAGCACACCAAGAAATATCGTCTGCCCCTTCACTCGACATAGATTTTCTCTACCGATAAGTACCCACTTACCATTCTCAATTGCAAACTGATCGCCGGGCGACATGCTTGTACCATCAGGCATACCAATTGATAGCAATCCATCATCGCCGATGGATAGCGAATAGAAATCATCCAGCGGCCCATCAAACAGTAGAGGATTCCAGTCAGTCGTTTTCGCTGTCGATAGCATCACTGGCCCAGATGTCTCTGTGCATCCATAAACACTCACGATGGTATGCTTCATACGACCAACAATCAAACCAACAACATCCTTCGGTACAGCACTTAGCACATATAGTGTGAGATTATCCTGCTTGATCGTTGGTATCATCTGGTCGCGCAATTGAAAGATGTTATCGTAAAATAACAGCGCGCGGTTCACACCATATGTTTGTATCACATCAATACACTGCTCATGCACACTCCAACGATGATAACGACAGCGATGCAATGATGGTAGAAAATAGACACCAGCAACGCTGCCGTGATGCAAGCCTTTAGTATGAAGGCATAGATCATTCTCCTCAAAGCCCATCACACGTGCATTGCGAACCATAAGATCATGAAAGAATCCATGCGTGTGGCTACAGACCTTGGGTAAACTCGTTGTGCCACTTGTCGTGCTGTGAATTAGCACAGAGTCACGCGTAGCCCAGATAGGTGTCTCGGATATTGGATAATCAATCCATGCATGACGATCAATAATGGTATTAGTTATATGTGCCATCTTATCAAAATATTCACCATCAGAATTACCGATAGCATAATCAATTCTACCATATAGCGAAAGCTTCTCGCGTACGCTAACTGATCCACCTAGTCCAGGATAATCACTTACAACAAACTCTAAACCCAACTCAGCGCAGGCCATAAACCATATGAGATAGCGAGGCCAAGGCATACTCAGCATCACAACCTTCTGACCAGCACGCACACCTCTCTCATGTATGAGATACGACTTAGCACGATCAATACGCTCGTATAACTGATCACGATTCCATTCTCTATCGTCAACCATCACACGAATATCAGGATGAAGTATATGCCGAGTAATCATGTAGCCCTCCCATCGGTATATATTACCATTGACTTTCATACAACAACTTGATAGGATGATAATATGACAGATTGGCACCAACGCTTTCTCGCCCTCGCGGATCACATCGCACAGTGGAGCAAGGATCCATCAACAAAGGTCGGCGCGGTGATCGTACGTCCAAACCGCACCATCGCAAGCGTAGGATACAATGGCTTTCCGCGCGGAGTCATCGACTCCGATGAACGATACAATGATCGCCAAACGAAGTATGCGATGACTGTACACGCAGAGGCCAATGCGATACTGTCAGCCGATCAACGTCTCGATGGCTGCACGCTCTACGTCACGCCATTGCATCCATGCTCATCCTGTGCAGCTCTTATTATTCAATCTGGTATCAAACGCGTAGTTGCACAGATGCCACACAATCCAGAGCATTGGAAGGATAGCTTTGCACATGCTCGCGCTATGTTTGATGAAGCTGGTGTAGAGGTAATCATCGTATGAAGCGCACATCAGAGTACAGTGTGCATGAAAGAATAGGATACTGCCTTGATTGGTCACGAAGCAATGCATATAGCAGAATGCTTGCTCAACTCGCGCCTAATCAAACTATATTAGACATAGGTACAGGCACTGGCCTATTAGCATATCTTGCAATAAGACACGGAGCCAAGCATGTGCATTGTATAGAGAAGGATGCAAAGACTCTTAGCCTAGCCAGATCACTTATAGGCGACCTACCCAACGTATCCTTTGAGTTATGCGATGCAACCACATATGTATCATCACCAAGTGATATACAGATCCATGAGATCCTTGGCAACTTTCCATTAGATGAACACATTCATAGAATAGCACGCAATCTACGACACCTCATACCAAATGTAATAGAACTATTTGAGTATGAATATGAATCCATGATAGAGACTCCACAGAAGATAGACAGAGACCTATATGATTTGTATGTGTGGGAGTTTATAGAGAGAATTCAAGATGGATCATATGATCTATCATCCATAAGACAGCAATATCTCAAGGATCATAAACCGATTGGCTATAGAGAGTTCAGTGTATTACATACGATAGACATTCGCGAACAATTAACATCATCTGCATCCTTGTTAGAAGCTGTGAATAGAGGTGCGATGATAGGATGGAGAGTGAGAATGGGTGACCAATCATATGATAATGTGCCACGCCTGGGGAATAATTGGAGAGTGATGAGATCGTATGGATTAGAGAATAAAGAGTTTATGAATAGACTGATGAATGGTAGAGGATCACATTGACAATGAAAGAGACATGGTATTCCTTCCTACGCGATGAAGCACAGAAGGAAAGAAAGAAACGTGAGAAAAGAGAGCGCAGAAAGTATCGCGCTAACACAAAAGCTTTTCGTACACCACAGACTTTTGGGCCTGTGACGACGAAAGGCTGTAAGAATGATGGGAACGAGTGAAATTATGCCGGCTTAAAAAAGCCGGAATAAACCGGATAGTTCCGCGTGGAGGGTTGGATGCCGGCGTCGTCTTCCGGATTCAGGCCACGTGCCAGTCACTGTTCGTACACGGAGACCCGGCGTTCAGCAATCCGGATCGAAGTCGTGCCACTCCTGCATCTCGGTGATATCATGCTCCCAATTGCGCTGATCATTCTCCAGACGTGCAGCGATACGCCGAAGAACGTCAGCCGCGTCCAGCTCAGATACCGTGGCGCGCCGCTCGATATACTTGTGCAGCACATCCAACAGGTCTGCTTCCAGATCCGATTGCGGTGATTGTGTCTCATCGTTCATCTTTCCCTCCTGCCAGCGCGGCATAGCCTCTTGCCTGCGCTTCGCGGTGGCTAGAATTGCATGTGTCAACATACGGAAGGACATCACGCAGCGCCGCTTCCAATTGCGCGATGCGGACGGCTTGGGCTTCGATGCGGTCTGCGGCCCTCATGCAGGCCACGTGCCAGTCCTCTTCCGGATTCATGCCGTGTGCCACTCCTCTTCCTCGTAGACCACAACTCGCTCGTGGCCGTCGTATTCGTTGATATGGAAGCGCGTACCAATCGGCAGCCACCTGACCTCGAGGTCTTGCATACCGCCAGTGTACACATACTGATACTGCTGTTGAATGTAGTCGAACACAGCAGTTGCCATGTGGTTGTCCGGCTTGCCTGCTAGCACCCACTCCACAACCAGCGGCTCGTAGATTAGCTGTTCGTGTTCGCGGTTCCAGCTCCACCAGCCAGCACCATGGTCAGGGCTGTAGAGTACTGCGACGTTTCCGTCCTTCACTATCTTACGCATGTTCATCCTCCTCTTGAAACAGATCGTTGTCTTGGCACATATCCTTGACATCACGTTCCGACATATACATGAGGCACATCTCGGCTACGTCCTTGGGATCGATGCTCCCATTATCCATAGCCTCCATAAGCTTGTTGGTGTACTCGCGAAGAATAAACATGTTCATGTCTCCCTTACTGAGCCATCACGTAGAGCGCGAAGCGAGGCCAGTCATGGCGGTCGGTGCTGCGAACCTTTGTCACCTGCAACAGAGTGCGAAGCGAGAGGTTGCGAACCCTGCTTAGATTGGCCTTGATGCAATCAAGAGCATCGCGCTTGTACTCTTCAGGCACGTCTTCAAGGAAGTCACCATTCGTAACGATCTGTTCCATGCGCTCAAGCTTCTGGTCAGCGGTCATGCTCAGGTCAACACACAACGCGCGAGTGCGGATTGCTTGATCAAGCGTGCCGAGCGTGTGATTGGAAATGAAAATCACACCACCAAGAAACTGAAAGCTGGACGGCAGGTCATTACCACGCTGCTCAGACTGCCAAGAAACAATGCGCTTACCGTAAGAGTCGAGCGCGGCCTTGAGCAGATTGATGGCGGTGGGATCCTTAAGGATACTATCGCAATCGTCGAACACGACAATGCGGTCGTTGTTCTCGTACAGCGTGCGGTATAGGGCCATCGGCGTGCTGTAACCCTTGACAACCGCGTAAATCTTGGCGGCGGGCGTGTCGTCGGTCGCATCGTTCGCAGCAACCAGGCCGAGGCTCGCGAGGGTCTTTGTCACAGTGTACGTCTTACCGATGCCACCCTCACCCGTGATAATAGCGGAGGGAGCCTTACCAGTGGCCACCATGGTGCTGAGGGCACCAACAAATTCAAAGCGGTCGGCTACTGAGAAGGAAAGACCAGAGGCGACCTCCTCCTTAACCATCTCCTTCAGGCCAGCAAGGTGCGCTTTAAGCAGGCGCTTGGCTCGCGCAAGGCTCTTGGTCGTTGTCACAACCTTACCATCGACCTGGGCCACATACTTACCCGATGCACGGTCGAAGCGAACGGAACTGTTGATGGTCATGTTGGTCATGTCGGTTCCTTTCTTCATGGGTACATTATACCCGAATGTTGGTGGAATGTCTATTGCTAGTTCCGCATGGCTGGCATGCAGTCACCGCATAGCTTAGTCGGTGGTCACCACGTCATCCGTGAAGCGGATCGGAGCGGATTCGAAGGCCGCGCAAGCGAGACGGGCCAGAACGCGTTGGATCTGCAACAGCTCATGGAGTTCCTCCTCTACCTTAAAGAGAAGCTGATTGATGGCGAGCCAATCGGTGTGATCGGCCGTCTTCATCTCACGGCGGTAGATAGCGGCCTGGGCTGCTGCGCGAGCAACGCGGTCGGTGACGGAATCGAGGGTCATTTTGATCATGGGTGCCATTATACAGAGTTCCTCTCGGATGTACATTGCTCGTTTTGCATACCAGGGTTGCGCCTGGCGCATGGCTCAGCGCTTGGAGAAGCCCTGAGCGTCACGGAGGTTGATCTGTTTAGCCCCGGCATGATGGCGGGCCCCTCGGCGACCGAACGTTTTGTGGTTGAGGGCCTTGCGAGGACGGCAGATCGTTACGGCACCACCGGCTTCATAGAAGGCGGCGATGGCTTGGGTCAGGGTGTCTGTCTTGCTCATGGAAGCCATACTATCAGGATCCTCCAGGTTGTACAGAGGAATCTGGCTAATAATCGTGCTTTGTTGGAGGCCTCCACGTAATATTATTAGGCGGGGGTGTGATATATTTGTCACACCCACCCCAAGATGAACCATTTGTAACATAATACCTCTGTACAGCCGGTGGGTGGCGTGGTATAATGGCAACATCAAGAGGAGAAAGACATGACCAACCTGTTTAGAATCCGTGACCTTGATCTGACCGATACCGAAGGTCTCCCGGCTTTCATTAACTTCTGTCAGGATCATGATGTAAACTTCTACATCAAGGCGGAGGGCCCCAACGGCTTTCCGACCTGCACCCTAATCTCCAACCATCGCTCCGCCCTGATGGAGGTGCTGATGAAATGGTGCGCCATCTTCGACCAATCCGCCCACTTCGATATGATTGAGATGGTGTAATGGTTAACGTGATTTAACCAAATAAGCCTTGACAGCTAGTAGCTACCATGGTATAATGGCTACATCAGATGGAGACAGACATGATCCGCCAGGCTATCGTCACCACCTTCTACGGCCCGACCAACACCAAGGGCTCCCGCGTCAAGGCCCAGTGTGATGCCAAGACCATGTGGTTCAGCTGGGATTACGACCTCGGGGTCACGGAGAACCACCAGCATGCCGCAGCACGGCTTGTGGCCGACCTCGGCTGGACCAGGGGGCGCAGGTGCTATTCCCTCCAGGGCGGCTCCCTGCCCGGCAAGGGGTACGCCTGGATCTTAGGTTAACCAATTTGTAACATAATACCTCTGTACAGTCTACCCACTACCCGGTATAATGGTCACATCAAGAGGAGATAGAGACATGGCACGAGACCTTTATGGCGAGTATTTCGCCGTTGACGAACAGCTACACAACCTTCGATATGCCCTGAAGGCCGCGGAGGGTGAAAAGCTTAAACCTTTGCAGGAACAATATGAAGCCTTGAAATCTGAGAGCCTCATCCTTATGAAGGCCATTTTCAACAAGTATAAGGTGGATGGCATCTGCGTACCGCGCCGCTAGATGAACTATTTGTAATCTTTTAGCCCTGTACAAGCAACCGACCACCTGGTATAATGGTACCATCAAGAGGAGATAGAAACATGGCACTTCTTCAAAACGTGATCGGCGCCCTCGGCTTTGCGGCCCTCTTCTATGGCTTCGCTTTCGCCATCGCCTTGACTCCGTGAAGAATACCTAATACGGAATTTGGAGGTGGAAGTAACGCACCCACCTCTAACACCCAGGGGTGTTTTGGGTCTTTCTACCCTGGGTGGTTAATTAGGGCCTATATGCAGAACGGTGCTGTCTGCGGAACAGGTACTACAACCAATCTGGATACCAAGCGCATTGCAATGCGCCGGTCGCAATACCAGAAGGCATTCGGGCCAATACGTGCGGTCCAGCCCTTCCCCCTATAGAAAGTATAAACCACCGGTTTCCTTGGTTCCGGTGGTTTTTTGTCGTTTACTTTCAAGCCGGCTGCGAACCACCCTGTTTAGCAAATTTGCAATACCCACCCCTCCTATAGTACCGGCTGTAATTAACCATGTACAATCCACCCACCACCTGGTATAATGGCACTTGTCAAGAACAGGATATACAACATGTCTACATCGGC
>Ga0194116_10000496_pt1 | contig 68684 bp, 73 predicted proteins | sample TA2MahsurfametaG_4_FD_148617 | JGI IMG/M metagenome (GOLD analysis project Ga0194116, IMG submission 148617) | Freshwater microbial communities from Lake Tanganyika, Tanzania - TA2015008 Mahale S9 surface | ecosystem: Environmental > Aquatic > Freshwater > Lake | place: Tanzania: Lake...
AAACCAATAAATCCAATATCATATGGCACTCTAAAACCCATTCGTTGCGCTGCCTGCATCGCACCAACAGCGGTCTGATCGTTTGTTGCACCAATGCCTAGTCTAGTAGCTAGCACGCTTTGCAATTCTTCAATGGCTTTCCTGCCACTTTCCACGTCTGAGTTACCATAAACAACAGCGACATCTGAAGTTCCTACACCATTGATGAAGCCATCTCTTCTTGCTAGTGCTGTTGTTAAATCTTTCGGACCACAAATGTAAGCAAATTTTTCATATCCCATTTCTCGCAAATGTTTTCCAGCTAAAAACCCCATTTCAAACGGCTCACATGCGATAGATGGCACATTGGGATCTTGAACATCACTAGGTGCAAAGACAATTGGCGTTCGAGATTGACGTAAATAGTCATAGTGTTTAACTTGAAAACTTCCACTTGCGATTATAATGCCATCCGCACTTCGTGATGCTAAATAATCAAAATACTTTGTTTCGCGATCAATGTCATTCATACCATTACACAAAATCATAGAATATCCAAATTCATGAGCTTGAGTTTCGATACCATGAACAAGCGAAGGGTAATATGGGTGGTGAATATCTCGAACGATAACCCCAACAAGATTAGTTCTGCGCTGTTTTAATGATTGGGCTACTGAAGATGGTCGATAATCCAATTCAGCTATTGCCGCTTCGATTCTTGATCTAGCAGATCCAGAGACATATCCGCTTTGCCCGATAACTCTAGAAACTGTGGCTGTTGAAACGCCCGCTAATGCAGCAACATCTGAGATTGTTGGATGTTTGACTCTATTTTTATCCACTAATCACCCTTGTTATTTATTTGGATTTCCAGAGCCCAATTTTACTCGCCCTCATAAACTGGCCCTCCTCGCCCACGAGGAGCTACTAACTTGAGTAATTACCTAGAGTGCCACCGGCATTAAAGACCAAATTTCCACCATCTACTGGGAGGACTACGCCAGTAATCATGGCTGAAGCATCACTTACTAGAAAGTGCACAGCGCTCGCAATGTCCTCTGGCTCAGCAACTCGTCCAAGCGGGATTCCACGCAGTAGATTTTCAATCAAAGCCTGACCGCGCTCGCCCTCACTCTCAATCCATTTCCGCCAACCTGGAGTATTAACTGAGCAGGGTTGAATCGCATTTACTCGAATGCCAGATCTTGCCCATTCAATTGCTAGTTCTCTGGTTAGCTGATTAACGCCACCTTTTGCCGCACTATAAGCAAAATTTCCTCGACCAATTCCACTACTACCTGCTATCGAACTTATATTTACAAGTTGACCTGTTCGTTTAGCAGCAATTAATCTCTTAGAAAATTCTCTTGCATAAAGAAAATAACTTGTTATTGAGGTTTTCAGGACTCGCTCCCATTCAGATAGCGGAGTTAAGTGTGGTGGCGAATGTATACCTTGATAAGCATTATTGACCAAAATATCTGCTGTGCCATGAAGCTTCTCAGCTTCATCAAAAAATTTAACCGTTGCAATCTCATCACTTACATCAGTATTAAAACCAAATACCTTCAAGTTTTCTGCTTCGAAAGCAGCCAAGGCTGTATCGATTGCTATTTGATTAACGTCCGTAATCAAAACAGTTGCCCCATGCCTTGCTAACAGCCTCGTTGTTGCCGTACCTATGCCACCGGCACCGCCAGTTACAATTGCAAGCTTTCCAGTGAGATCAAACCGAGAATCCATAACTGCCCCCTGTGACTCATTAACATCGCAAATCGTGACTTTAGTCTAGCCCGCGGAATCGATTACATAATACCCTTGGAATTCAAGCTTGTAACAAAAAGTTCTCAGTATTCTCAAAAAGTCAGTAGAATTCTGAAATGCTCTCCGGAATCTTTGTCCCAACATTCACAGCTTTCACCAAGAATGGTGATCTTGATTTATCTTCAACTATCCATCATGCCCAGTGGCTTCTAAAAACTGACATATCCGGATTGATTCCTTTCGGCACATTTGGCGAAGGTGCCTCACTAAGCATTGAAGAGATGAAATTGATTACCAGTAATCTGCTGGAAATAAAGGGTGATAAAAAAGTAATTCCGACTCTAATTTCAAATAGTTTAGGTAGCATAAAAGAATTTCTAAAATGGTTGGCCAGCACCGATGTAACCCACACTATGGTGCTGCCACCTAGTTATTTTCGACCAGCAGATACAGAAACAATGGTTGAGTTTTATGAACAACTAACCAATTACACCGACATTCAAATCATTGCTTATAACATTCCGGATTTTGCTGTTGAATTGCCAGTTGAGGTTGTGCAGCGAACTAAAGTCTGGGGTGTTAAAGATTCTAGTGGCGATTTAGAAGCAACTAAAGGATATTTATCGACTGGAAAAAATCTTTTAGTTGGCAGTGATAAATACTTAGTGCCTGCACTGGAAGCAGGTGCAAACGGCGGAATTCTAGGACTAGCAAACATCTTTCCAGATAAGTTCACTTCAGCATACCAACTGTATAAATCTGGTGATGCAATTGCTGCTCAAAAACAAATTGATGAAGTCCTTGAAATTGTCAACAGAATCGTGCCACCAAATGCTGTATTCGTTGAAAAAATCGCTTACTTAAAGTCGCTCTCAAAACAATTGGTCCCAACCAATCTTGGTTATATGCGCCTTCCTGTTAAATCACAAGAAGTAGCTAAACTCAATTAGTTAAGCCAAGTGCTGCAAGTGCTAAATCCTCACGTTGATACTTACGTGGTGCGAGATTTCCAGACTTGCTCCACCAGTTGTAGAACTGAGTAATCATTTCAACTAGGCCATATGTTGGGGTAAAGCCAATGTATTTACGAAGTTTGGTGTTATCTAAATAACCATTTGACTGTGGGAAAGGAAAGAGTAGATCTCTAAGGTCAAATCTCGCAGTAACCAGTCCAGCTTGTTCAAGATTTAATGGATACAGCTTAGGAGTTTTGTTTACTACTTTTGCACAAGCGTCAATAAAACCTAAAGTCGTATATGCATCGGAAATAGAAATATTAAACGACTCACCTGATACATATGAATCTGCCTGTAACAGTTTTAGAATTGCAGTGGCAACATCGCCAGCATAAATAAATGAGTGGATTGCTTTTCCGCCATCAGGTACCACAATTGGACGATCAGCTAGAAGTCTGCTTAGCACAAATTCTTCTCGATCTTCATAGTTATGCGCACCAAGTACATATGGTAATCGACAAGAAATTGTTTCAAAATAACCTTCACGATTATATTTCTCCAGCAATTCTTCCGATCTTATTTTTTGTGCTGCATATTCCAGGTGCTGACCAGCTGCTTCTCTTGGATAGTGTTCTTGGACTGGGAATCGTTCCGAAGGTTTATATACCGCACCACTTGAAATAAACAAATATCTTTTAATCCTATGTTTAAAAACATCTGATGCTTGCTCAACCCAATTTGAATCATATGCAGAAAAATCAATCACATAATCAAATTCCATCTTTTTAAACTGGTCTAGATTTGCTCGATCAGAGCGATCACAGACAATTTGCGTTACCCCAGGTGTTTTATCTCTAGTGCCACGATTTGCGATGCTTACTTCCCAGCCAGCATCCAAAAGAGTTTGTGAGACATAATTTCCCATAAACCTAGTTCCGCCAAAAATTAATACCTTCATTTTTTATCTCTCGTTCTTCTCTCGTTTTACTGGATTATTTACCGAGTTGGTAACACTTGTCAGTCCAGAGTCAATTACAAATACTTCACTGAAGAACTCTGAGTATCCTCTTAAATCAGTTAGATTGACTTTTAGACTCATCAGACCCTCTTCAGATAACTGGATAAAATCTACTACTTCACAAACTTATGTCAATAGTTTTGCAATGAAAACCTAATTCAACTAGATTTAGCACAACACGAATCAGGAAAAGGTTGATTACGATGTCTCAGGTTGTTTGGTGCCAATGGTCTGATATCGATATCCCTGATGGCTTTAAACTCCTGCACAGTGAATCAGATTTAGAGGATTCCGAAAAACTGTCTCAAATTAATGTATACATTCCAAAATATATGGGTGGTGCCAAGTCCTTGGCGCATATCCGTGAAATGCCAAATCTCAAACTAGTTCAAGTTCTAACTGCTGGCTTTGATGATGTGTTGTCATTGATTCCAGAAGGAGTAAGGCTAGCGAATGCACGTGGCCTGCATGATTTATCGACTGCTGAGTTAACTTTGACCTTAACATTAGCAAGTAAGGCCAATGTGGCAAATATGATCTCCGCACAAGAAAACAAATCTTGGTTAAGAGATGTTCGGCCATCAATTATTGATGCCAAAATTGCAATTGTTGGATATGGCTCAGTTGGACAAGAAATTGCACGAGTATTCAGACCATTTACTGACGACATTACCGGCTACACCCGATCTGGCTCAAATGGAACACATCAAATGTCTAAATTGGATTCCGAGCTAGACCAATACGACATAGTAATTTTGATAACTCCGCTAACTGATGAAACTAGGGGTATGTTTGATCTCAAGCGAATGCAGTTAATGAAACCAGGTGCATTATTGGTGAATATGGCACGCGGGCCAGTTGTAGTAACCAGTGATTTAATTAGAATATTGAAAACTGGTCACATACAAGCTGCAGTTGACGTGACAGACCCTGAACCACTTCCAAATGATCATCCTATGTGGGAAGCGCCAAACTTGTTGATTAGTCCACACGTTGGAGGTAATTCAACAGCTTTTCCAGGTCGAGCTAAGAAATTAATAGCCGCACAATTGAATCGGCTCGCCAATGGCGAGCCGATTACAAATGTTGTGTTTGGAGATTAAGCGTTATAAGCAATTACTCTGGAGCTTTGCTCACCAATGCCAGCAATACCAGTTGTTAGATGCTGACCAGCTTGCAAGAATGCTGGTGGCTTCATACCTGCAGCTACTCCTTCGGGAGTGCCAGTATTGATTATGTCACCAGGGAACAGTTCCATACATTGACTTACATACCAAACAATATGATCTACATGGAAAACAAGATCTTTTGTTGATGAATTTTGGCGATATTGACCATCCACTTTGGTCCAAAGATTTACATCAGCTGGATCAAATTCATCTTTAGTAACGACAACTGGACCCATTGGGTTAAATGTTGGGAATGATTTGCCTTTTACCCATTGTCCACCGCGTTCGCCTTGCCACTCACGTTCACTTATATCTTGACTCATTGAAAAACCAAGCACATATTTTCGTGCGTCTTTTTCGCTATCAATGTAAAGTGCGCGCTCGCCAATCACAATAGAAAGTTCAACTTCATAATCAGTTTTCACGCTGTTTTTTGGAATGCGAACGTCATCATTTGGTCCAACTAGGGTATCAGGTGCTTTCATAAAAACAACTGGTTCTTTTGGAATTTCGCTGTTTGATTCAGCTGCGTGTTTTGCATAATTAAGACCAATGCAAATCAATTTAGTTGGTCGCGCCATTGGTGAACCAATTCGATAATCAGCAATTTTTACTTTTGGTTGAGAATTAAGGTCTGCGCTAGCAACTGCCTTCAAACCGCCATTGGAAAGCGCTTCACGATTCCAGTCCTTAATAATATGGTCTACGAAAACTGCTTCCGTATCAGAAACCTGAACTGCTGGCCTCTCCTTTAGGTATTCACCTAGTCGCATGATGCGCATTTTTTCCCTTTCTATTGGTGTTACTCAATTAATAGGTGGCCCGTCCACCTGTTAAATCAAATGCAAAACCGGTTGTGAAACTACAAGCTGGTGAGACAATCCAAGCAGCCAAGGTAGCAACTTCTATTGGATCACCTATTCGATTCATCGGAATCTTAGCCTTCAAGAAGTTCCGCTGCTCTTCAGTGAAGCTCGCTACCATCGGAGTATCAATAAGTGCTGGTGCGAGTGCATTAATGGTAATTCCAGATTCAGCATATTCCTTGCCCTGAGATTTAACCATTGCGATAATGCCAGCCTTGGTAACTGAGTAGGCAACCAATCCAGGATTACCTTCTTTACCTGAAATGCTAGCCAGCTGCAAAATACGACCATATTTCCTTGGTTTCATTACTTTTATGGCAGCAATCGACAACACTAAAGCAGATCTTAGGTTCACTCGATATACCAAGTCAAAATTATCTAAGTCAATCTCTTCACTCAATATTCCACGTTGACCCAAGATGCCAACACAATTGATGACACCCTTTAGTTGTCCTACTTCATCCTCTATAAATTGAATCAGCGCTTCAATCTCATTGTCATCTAAGAAATCAACAATCCTGACGTGCAGCTTTTCACTATTAACACTGTTCTTAAGTTCTGTTAATCCGTCAGAATTCTTATCGGTTGTGACCACAATTGCACCTACGGATAGCAAATGTTTTGCTATTTCATAGCCAATACCACTAGCAGCACCAGCTACCAAAATTACGTGATCTTTAATATTTGTTAAATCAGTCATTTAGACACCAAATAATCATGTAGAATTTCTCCTGGTTGAAGTTTGAAATTTGCTTTCCAATAACAAGCAAAAAGTGGTTCAACGACCGGATGTCGATACAACGGGACTTGAATATGTGGAGCTATCTCCACAGTAACTGGACCAATCCAAGAATCAAGTACTTCCACATCCTTTAATGTGCGTGCAGTAATTTGGTTAATTCCAATAGTGCCATCAATATTTGGAATCACTTTATGGTTGATATTACGTTTAAACTCGAATACTTTTTCCAATTCAGAGATTTGTGTTTTTTGATACTTATATGGAGTAGTTGCTCGTAAAACTCGGATATCATTGCGCCAAATTTCGGCCACTAAAGTATCGCCGCGAATATCGAGATTAATGTTGCCCAGTTTCTTTGGCTGACCATGCACCTCTCGTCCTTGGGCCAATCCAACATCAGAACTAATAATTAAGTTAGTGCTAAATCCACCCGTTACTTTTTTGCTAGAAAAATTGGTCTCAACTCCAACCATTACATTGGCTTCTGTTACCTGCCCCATACTCTGTACATCAGGCATGTCATAGCAATGGATCATGACGCAGTCTGAAATAGCTTGAACACCTTTTGGTAAATCTGTCTGAATCAAATCTTTGTTCGAGCGATATACCAAAGACATAATTGATACATCTTTGTACTCGATTGGAAACTCTTGATAAAGAGGTGCTGCCGCGGGAGTGGACCAGATATTCTTCACGGCAATTTCCGCACTACCTACTTTTAGTAATGTGACCGGGTATAGAAGATATCAACTTTTGGGTATATTCCATTTGTGGATTTTCAAAGATCTGAGTGGTATCTCCAGCTTCAACGAAATTGCCGCTTTCCATAACATAAACCCGTTCAGTTAAGTATCGAATGACACCTAAGTCATGAGAGACCAAAATGATAGATAACCCATCGGCTATCAATTCATTAAACAATCTCAAGAGTTGCGATTGAGCGCTTTGATCAATTGCTGAAGTTGGTTCATCAGCAATCAGTACCTCGGGACTTGCTGAGAGTGCTCTTGCAACACTCACTCGTTGCCGCTGACCACCAGAAAGAGCTCGCGGCAGTTTTAAGGCATCTTGACCAGTAATACCCATTCGCTCCAAGAGATTTAATGCAACATTTCGAGCTTCTTCACCTGAAACATTTTGATGAAAACTCACAGCCTCAGTTACCGCATGCACAGCTCGCATTCTGGGGTTGAGTGATTCATATGGATCTTGGAAAACCATTTGGACTTTCTTACGCATCTGTCCAGAATAAGCAACTTTACCTTGCCAAATGTTCTTGCCCTCATAAAAAACTTGACCTGATGTTGGCACTTGAATTCCAGCCAGTACTCGAGCGAGCGTTGATTTTCCACTGCCGGATTCACCAACAATGCCGATAGTCTGCCCTGGCTCTAAAGCAATATCAACGTTCTTAACCGCTTCTACTTTTCGGAGAATGTCACCAAAGGTAACTGAAATGTTCTTGCCTTCAAGTCTTGGGGTCATCAGCGTGAACCAACCTTGTTTGAAATGCTGGCATGATTTATGCAAGCAGTTTGATGGTCTTCGGTTAGATTTATAAATCGAGGATGAGGTCCCACTAAACAAGCATCGGTGACAAAATCACAGCGCTGATTAAATCTGCAACCCTCCTGCCATGAACCAACAGCTGGTGGTTGTCCCTTAATTGTAATCAATTCGCCACGTGGTGGAGCTAAGTCAATTCGAGATTTGTATAAAGCGATTGTGTACGGGTGTTTCGAATTTTTAATCTCACTTGATGGAAGTGATTCAACTGTCGCGCCTGCGTGCATAACCGTAATCCGGTCACAAACATCATTTATTAAAGGCAAATCATGAGATACCAGGATAATCGCAGTGTTGAATTCTGCCCTAATGTCTTTAAGTAGTCTCATAATTTCAGCTTGTACAGTTACATCCAATCCAGTTGTTGGCTCATCAGCGACAACTAAATCAGGATTTAATGCAATTGCACACGCAATCATTACTCGTTGCTTCATACCACCAGATAGTTGGTAGGGATATTGCTTCATCACAATATCTGGTCTTCTTATCTGCACAATCTCAAGCAATTCCATAGACCGCTTACGGATAGCATTCTTATCTAATGTTTTATCGTTCATTAAAGCTTCGCGTAACTGTGACTCAGTAGTTAGAACTGGATTTGGACCTGCTAGAGCACTTTGTGGCACATATCCGATTTTTTTACCCCGCACATCCCGCCAAGTTTCAGGTTTTGCTTTGACTAAATCAATACCATCAAACAGAAGTTTTCCACCAGAGATATATGCATCCCGCCGACCCAAGGTTCCAGTAAATCCGCGACATAGCATTGTTTTTCCAGATCCAGATTCACCAATTAAACCCATCATCTCACCGCGATGCACTTGCATGCTCGCGTAATCAACAATCTGTAAACGTCGAGTACGAGATAACTTGACAGTGATTTGAACAGAATCGATGTCAACTAGAAGCTCTTTAGTCGCCACTAAACTTTCCCTTCTCGACGATTTAACCCGTCAACTACAAGTGACAGCGATATTGCAGACCAACAAAGAGCTATTCCTGGAAATGTTGATACCCAAGGGGAACTAATTAAATATGGGCGGCCCTCACTAATCATCGCGCCCCATTCTGCTGCTGGCGGCGTTGCTGCTAAACCAAGAAAAGATAAGCCAGCAACAAGCAGAATTACAATTATGAAATCACTGAGAGCATAAGCAATAGTTTCAGATGAAACGTTCGGACCAATATGTTTGCGAAAAATTCGTCTTTTTGGATATCCAAGAGTGTATGCCGCTTCAATGTAGTTTGCCTTGCTTACAACTACTGCTTTAGTTCTTGCGATTTTTGCGTATCTCGCCCAGTTTACTAACGACAAAATAATGATTACGCTACTAAGGCCTGGGCCAAGGAATGCAATTGATGCGACAGCAAGAATTAATAGCGGAAAAGCATTGATTCCATCAATTACCGAGCCGATTAAACTCGTTGTCTTCTTGCTTTTAGAAATACCGAGAATGATTCCAATTAAAGTACCTGTAATGAAAGGAATGGAAACTCCAAGAAATGCGACACCCATATCCCGATATACCGCGTGAAAAGTTCTGGAAAATATATCTCTTCCCAACTGATCAGTTCCAAACAGATATGCCCAACTTGGTGACTGAAGAGGTTCACCAACAAAATCATAAGGACCAAAGCGATAAAAGAGCGGGACTAAAATTCCTGCCGACACTACGATAACAAACATTGTAGAACCAGTAAAAACCAGCGAGTTACCTGGCTCATCCATCCAACGTCTGAACTTTTTAAATGACATTAGAGTTTCACGCGCCGATCTAGCCAATAGGCCAATAAGTCACCGATAAAACTAATAAACACAACCATCACACCAAAAATAAATGTGAGAGCCTGAACTGTTGGATAATCTCGTCCGTTAACAGCTGCAAGCAATTCAGTGCCAACTCCAGGGATAGAAAAAATTGATTCAATAATCGCAGTGGTTCCAATTGCAGTGCCTAATCCAAATGCAGCTAGAGCAACTGTTGGAGCAAGCGATGGTTTAAGAAGATAATAGAATAAGAATCTGAATCGACTTATGCCTCTAAATACTCCAGTTTCAACATATTCTTCTTTTAAAGTATCACTAATGGAGCTGGCTAAAATTCTCGTCATAATTGCAATACCGCCTGATGAAACCATTACAAATGCAGGCAACCACAGATAGCCAAGATTTTCAGGAAACTCAGGTGTATAGCCAAAGAGCGGATGCCCAATAAGCAAAATAAGAATTAGAGCAATAAAGAAGTTTGGTAGTGCAATCGAAATTGCCGTGGTTGATCTGAATAAATAAGCAACAATTACGCTCTTTGAAGTTGCCACAAAAAGAGCAAGTGGAATGACAATGGACCACCCCATAATAAATGTCAGCAAAACTAGCCACAATGATGTTGGTAGTGCTGTAAAGATGATGTCTGATACTTCTCGGTTAAATGATAAAGAGATGCCAAAATCTCCCCTTAGCACTCCGGTAAAGAAATTAATAAATTGTTCATACAATGGACGATCAAGTCCTAATTGCTTTCGAAGAATAGCGACTTCTTCTTCTGTAGCTTCAAGTCCTAAAGCAGCACGAGCTGGATCGCCTGGTGCAATTCTCATCATCAAGAAGGCAATCACCGTTACCCAGAAGGAAACTGCCATTGCTCTGATGAGTCTGAACCCAATTTCGAATGCGAACACCTTTCGGTTATCAACCACTTTTTGCTCGGTCTTACCAGTTGCACCAGCGGCTTGTGCCATCGCTTAACTCCTTAGTAGCTTTTGACCAAAGTTCAACAGGGAGAGCGGCAATTTACTAGCCGCTCTCCCTGTTGCCTGTTCCGATTGAGCTTTAATTGAACCTTTCTTAGTTCAACTAATCCTTAGGAAGAGGAGGGTTTAAACCAATGTGGAACCACAAGTCACCTGGAATTGGTGGTCGCGCAATACCATCCCCGATTCTTGTTGCAGATAGACGATATCGGGTACCAATTGGAATGAAGTGCGATGAATCGTAAGCCAACTTCTCTAACTTAGTTAGTAGATCCTTGCGCTTTTTCAGGTTAGTGGCGGTGCCAGCATCATCCAGAAGTTTGTTCATTGCGACATCTCCCGGAACGGTTGCTTTACCAGTACCAACGTTGTTAGCCCATAGGCCACCAATTGCGAACCAGTTAGAAAGCTGGAGAATCGGTGTTGGTGCGTTATTACCGAACCACATGATTTCCCATTGCTTAGAGGTAATGTATGGTCCGATATTTGCATCTGGCTCGGGGCGTAGAGTTACATCAATGCCAACTTCAAGCAAGTTTTGCTTGATGATTGCAGTTGCTTCTGGCCACAGCACGCGGTTTGGATAAAGCATGGTCATCTTGAAACCATTTGCATAGCCAGCTTGAGTTAACAATGACTTTGCTAACGCAACATCGCGAGCACCATTTTTAGGTAGCGAGCAAACGTAAAGTGGATTATTTACGTTGAACTGCATACCGCAGTTTGGCTTCGCAAGATCAGCAAATGCAACACGCATAACCTGAGCACGATCTACTGCAGCTGAGATCGCTCGACGAACTCGAGCATCTTTAAGCGCAGCGTTTGGCTGCTCTGGGTTCATATTGATTGCCAACATAAAGGTACCTGGATCGAAGTGTGGGAACACTTTGACTGTTGGAGAAGCAAGTTCTTTCTGAGCTGTTAACGCCAACTCGAAAGCATAATCAATAGTTCCTTGCTGCAAAGCTAACTGGCGAGAAGTTGCATCTGGTAGGTAAACCAGTTTCAACTGCTTAACCACAGGCTTTGACCAATAGTTTGGATTCGCTTCAACAACAAATGTGTCAGTGCCTGGGGTAAATTGCTTTACCTTCATTGGTCCAGCAGAAACTGGATTCTTGAAGTATTCAAGTGCCTTAGCTGGAGTGTTAACTCGGTCATAAGGATGAATTCCTAAGAATTGCTGAGCAAGAGTGAAATCAATATCTGGGAATTTTGTCTTTAACTGAATTTCTAGAGTATTGACATTAACTTCGCGCATCGATGCAACTTTGGCAATGTATGCAGGTGAAGCACCTGAACTCGCCCAGCGTTGATAAGCAACAACTACGTCCTGCGCACGGACTGGAGAGCCATCTGAATAGCGGAGTGGGCGAAGTTTCAAAGTTACAGTCAAACCATCCTTTGAGGTGATCTTCTGTGTTACCAAGTCACGTCGTGGGACTAAGTTTTCATCGAAACGATATAGAAGTCCTGAAGTGATGTATGACATCTGTGAATCTGAATATGCACCACCACTTCCTCCCACACGATCTAGATTCGTTATACGGTGGAGATTTCCATAAACAACTTCATCACAAGCAGCATTTGCTACTTTTGTATTCAGGTTACATGTGGCACTTGTAGCAGCGTTGGCTGACTGCATAGTGATTGCACCTGAGATAGTGATTACAAGCGCGGATATAAGAACTAATACGCGTTTGCTAATCAATCGAACCATTTTTTCTCCTCTCCCATCGCAAGCCCAATACACACGATGAGGGAAGTATCCTCTCAGAACAGAGGGGTTGATGACAACCTTTATTTTTGTGAAAAATCATCCGAATTAATGGCTAACTTATGACTAAGTTCGAGAACTGTGAAAACTGAGCAAATTACTGCGAAGTGCTAAGAAATCTCGATATCTCGCCTCGGAATAGTTGATTTGATCCAAATCTGGAGAAGAGGGGGTGGAGCTTGGTTTGAGCAATTCGGCCGTTTCGGTCAATCCCAGCCCCGAATTCGTCATTGCCAGCATTGCCGCACCTCTTGTGGTGGAATCGATATCAGTTTTTCGCTCCAGCCCCTTTCCTAGGGTCCGCAGACGAATGGGGTCCCAGCGTTGATCATTTCCAGCATGTCCACCAAGAGTTATTGATGAGTAGTTAGTTGAAAGGGTAGAACTGGCAGCATCCAATACCGAGCGCTCGTGAAGTGATATTCCTTCTAGCACAGCTGCAAAGAATTCTGATTGAGTCGCTGCTGAATCAACTAGATTGAATGATCCACGAATATCAGTTCTCCAAATCGGTGCTCGCTCGCCGCTAATGTAGGGCAAATACGTCGGAACAAACATTAAATTTGCTTTTGCTGCCTGATCCATCACATCATCGATAGAAACTCCAAACAAGTTTGCTACCCAAGCAACTGAAGCACCGCTAGATTGAGTTGGGCCATAAACAACTGCTTTTGGTGAGCAACTCTTCGGTATCACGTAAAGCCCTGCCGCATCAGTTACATTGCTATCAGTTGAAATACCAACTATGGCTGACGTACCAGTAATAATGAAAGCTCGGTCTTGCGTCAGCGCTCCAATCGCTAACATCCCACACATAGCATCAGAGAGCCCGACGGTTACCTTGATGTTTTCGCTTGACAGTCCAAGTTCAGAAACTGCCAGCGCAGTTAATTTTCCTCTACTGGCTTGACCATCTAGTAATTCTGGCGTTACTTGCTTATTCCAGCCAACAAATTCAAAGAGAACATCAATTGGTTCTCTAGTTAATACGTTGCATAAGCCCTTTGAAGACCAAGGGTCAGAGATTGCTGCACCTGTTAACTTAAAGCCGACATAATCTTTTGGTTGCAGCACCCATCGGGTCTTTGCAACTACCTGTGGTTCATTTCGTGCCAACCAAAACAATTTTGCTGGACACGCTGAAGCAGACCATGGCAGCGATGTACCAATCGTTGCTACTGGATTACCAAAATGCTCCAAGAGCTCTTCAGCTTCTTGACTTGAACGAACATCTTGCCAAATCAGTACTGGATATGTTGGATTTCCAAATTCATCTATACAGACAACTGATGGTGTTTGCCCAGAAAGACCGATTGCAACGACATCGTCTTTTAGACTTCCTGCTCGTTGAAAGATATCTACTACAGCTTGCCAATATTCATTTGCATCTTGTTCTGCGTGCCCAGATTGGTCATAGTTAGTGTGAATCTTTGATTCAATTCGATCTAGAACTTCGCCAGAATCCGTAATGAATAGTGCCTTTACTGATGACGTGCCAACATCAAGTCCAACAAGTACATTCTTAGGCAAAGTAAACTCCTAAGCATTTAATGGTATCAGTGTAGTAACCACCAATTGGTTTAACAAGAATCTGGGCAATGAATTTTGTATGATTACACCCACTGTTTTAGGAGCTGGGAACGTGAAAAGATAAATGAGTATGAATATCCAGGTACCGCTATCAGAAGTTAGAGAACTTGGTGTCAAAGTTCTAACTGATGTAGGCACTCCAAAGGACTATGCCGTGATAATTACCGATTCGCTGATAGGCGCGCAAGCGGTGGGACACGCTTCACATGGCGTCATTCGACTATTGGAATATACCGAATCGGTCAACTCTGGTTTGGTAAAGGCAGATGCTAAGCCAGTTGTCACAAGTGAAACTTCTTCAGCTGTTGTGATTGATGCCTGTTGGGGTTGGGGCACTATTGCTTGCCGATTAGCAATGCGGCAAGTAAGCGCGAAAGCGAGAGCAACAGGAATTGCAATCGGTACTATTCAAAACTGCAACCATATCGGTCGATTAGGCGAATATGTGGATCGATTAGCAGATGAAAATTTAATTGCGTTGATGTGGTGCAATGGTGATGCATCAGTTGCTGCCTACGGTGGTAAAGAACGGTTATTTGGTACTAATCCATTTGCCGCTGGAATTCCAACTTCCAACGAATCAGTTGTAATTGATTTTGCTACTGCTGCAAGTGCGGAAGGAAAATTAAGAGTTGCACGTGCAAATGGTCAATCCATACCGCCAGATACGATTATTAATGCAAACGGCAAAGCGAGTCAAGATCCAAATGATTTTTATAGCGGTGGCGCACTATTACCGTTCGGTGGCCATAAGGGTTACTGTTTAACGTTGATGATTGAACTGTTAGGTGGCGCACTTTCACAAATACATCCCAACGTAAATCCAAAGTACATCAACGGTTTTGGCACAGTATTGATTGTGATAGACCCAGAAAAGCTAGTTCCGCTAGATTTATTCTTGTCAGATGTTGATCAGGCAACTAGTATTTATCGCGCTACAGTGCCAATAAATCCCAATCAGCCGGTGCTGATTCCAGGAGATATTGAAAATCAAAACAGAGCTAAAGTTAAAACTGAACTAACCGTATCCACTGCAGTTTGGGACTCACTGCAGGAACTTGCGAATAAGAAAAGGTAGGAAAAATGAGTTATCCAGGAAGCAACAAAAAGCTAGTATTAATTACTGGTGCAGCAAACGGCATTGGTTTGGCTACCGCACGCAAACTTGCCAGCACTAAACATGATCTATTTATCTTGGATAAAGATGAAGAGCCGTTAGCAAAAGCGGTAGCTGGGCTAACTGCACTTGGCGCAAGAACTCAATCGCTGGTACTTGATTTAAGTGATTCTGAAAACATTATGCCAAGTTTAGATAAAGCATTAGGTGAAGCAAAGGTTGATAAATTAGTAAATAACGCTGGCGTTGGTTTTGCCCGCAATGTTGAAAACACATCCTTTGCAGAATGGGATTTGACCTTAGATGTGAATCTAAAAGCCTCATTTATTATGTGTAAATATTTTGTACCTAAAATGATTGCTGCTGGTGGTGGCGAAATTGTTAATGTGGCATCAGCTGCTTCAATAGTTGGACTTAAGAATCGAGTTGCCTATTGTGCCTCGAAGGCTGGAGTTGCTGGTATGACTCGTGCGATATGTGCAGATCATGCTGCCGAGGGAATTCGAATAAATGCAATCGCACCAGGAACAGTTGACTCCACTTGGATTGAGAAGATTTTGGCAGATGCACCAGACCCGGTGGCTACTCGAAAAATGATGGAAGCAAGACAACTTGATGGACGCATGGGTACGCCCGAAGAAGTTGCTAATGGAATCGCATTCCTACTTGGTCCTGAAGGACGATTCATAAATGGAAGTTTATTTGTAATGGATTCGGGTCTCACTGCGATATGACACAACAACAAAAAGGAATAATTGGAGTTCTCAGGACAAACAACCCTGCTCACGCGTTAACAATTGGTCGAGCACTTGCAGATACCAGTGTGATTGCAATTGAGATAACAATGACAGTGCCAGATGCGCCAAAAGTAATTGAACAACTCATCGACGAAGGTGTAACTCGAGTTGGCGCAGGAACTGTGCGCACAGTTGAGCAGGTTAAAAAGATGGCCAAGATTGGTGCTAATTTTGTGGTATCACCTCATTTGGATAAAGAAGTTGTAAAAGCTGCCGTCGATCTGGGCATCCCAGTTACACCTGGTTGCTTAACGCCCTCGGAGATGGTTCGAGCAATGAAGCTCGGAGCTCATAGTGTAAAAATTTTTCCAATCAATGCTGTTGGTGGTTTAAGTTATGTTGATTTTGTGTTAGAACCACTACCAGATTTGCCGATTGTAGTTTCTGGTGGCGTCAAACCATCAGAGGTCAATTCATACTTAAAAGCTGGGGTTGTTGGCATTTGTTTAGGTCCTGATTTATGGACTGCAGAGATTGCTGAAACCGGTGACGTCGCTGGAGCAAAAGCTTTTGTTGAAAATGTACTCTCTGGAATTGGCATTTGATCAAAAACTGATAGGAAAACTAAGCCAGGACTTAAGTTGGTAGATTCGGAAACGGTTAAGAGATGCGCTCGATAACAATAATTCTTTCGCTTATTGCATTTTTAGTTTCCGGTTGCTCAAATAGTGAAGCTGAGTTAATTCAAAAGGAAGAGGAACGCAAGTTCCAAGAGTGCATTGAAAATCGAACGGAAGAGAATCGAAAGCCAGGAGCCGTAGCCTCTGCTGAAGGCTACACCGGACCATCAGATTGCCTGCAACATCTTGATTAGTCAGGGAACAGCTCTATCTTTTATAATTTTGTTATGAGAATAAGGCTTATTCTTACCACTCTATTGCTCTCTTTCGCTCTATCTGCTTGCGCTGATTCAGAGCCTGCTTTAACTGAAGATGAGAAATATCTAAATTACTATGATTGTATAGATAAGTTAGCGTTCGAACACCGAGAATCTGGAAAACCAGGGTCTGGCGAAACTGAAGCAATAGCCCAATGCCTATATCATTTAGAATAAATCTTTAGCGCGTTTCACTTTTGGGAAGTGCGACTTGTTAATTCCATTAAGCTGATGCTGAAATCAACTTCTGTATCTCGAATAAAATTATCAAATATCGGCTTTTGAATTTCGATTAGCAAGTGTGGGGATGCCGCGCACCACTTCAGGAGCAGTAGCCAACAAATCGCTAACTTGCTCACGAAACTTTGCCAAATGTGCTGACTCGCGATGCGCTTGAAAGTCAGATTCAGTTGCAAAAAACTCAACCAAGGTAAAAAGGTTTGGCTGAGTTGGATCTTCCACCAAAATGTATTTAACTAAACCTGCTTCAAGCCAACTTTGTTCAGCGGTTTTTGTTATTAACTCTTTAAATTCTTGATTCTTATCTGACTTAACTTGAAATTTGGCAACAACTACAAAACTCATTGTAAGAACTTAACGTGTTTAGGCTCAAGTTCAGCAACCTCACTGACACCGAGTAATTTCATAGTTCGCTTCATTTGAGTTGTCAAGATTTCTAGCGTGCGCTCTGCGCCCAGTTGACCACCAGCCATTAATCCATACAAATATGCGCGACCAACCCAGGCAAACTTTGCGCCGTGAGCTAATGCAGTTACTACATCTGCGCCGTGCATGATTCCAGTGTCAATGTGAATAGGTTTATCTCGGCCAACTGCTTTCACGGTATCTTGCAATTGATAAAGCGGGACAGGAGCGCGATCAAGTTGTCTCCCGCCATGATTTGATAGCACAATCGCATCAACACCGTGATTAAATGCCAATTTGGCATCTTCAATAGTTTGAATTCCTTTGATTACAAGGTTGCCCTTCCAGTAACCACGGATCCACTTCAAATCTTGATAATCAATAGTCGGATCAAACATGCTGTCAATTAGCTCAGCAACAGTGCCAGGCCATTCACCAAGTGAGGCAAACTCTAATTTTGGTTTTGTTAGAAAATTCCACCACCAACCAATTCTCGGAGCTGCATTCAACATTGTTTTCAAAGTCAGGGTTGGTGGGACAGTTAATCCATTTCGCACATCTCGCAAACGGGCCCCAGCAATTGGAACATCAACTGTTAAGACCAAGGTGTCTACGCCAGCTTTAGCAGCTCGATCGACTAAAGCCATACTTTTTTCGCGATCTTTCCACATATACAACTGGAACATATTGCGACCAGTTGGAGCAGCTTTAACTACATCTTCAATTGAAGTTGTTCCCATAGTGGATAAACAAAATGGAATACCAAATTTTGCCGCCGCTCTACTACCTGCAACTTCACCTTCTGTATTCATCATTCGAGTAAATCCAGTTGGTGCAATACCTAACGGATAGCTTGATTTTTGACCAAACAAATCAATCGATGTATCGAGTTTGGATACATCCTTGAGCACATTTGGTTGAAATTCGACATTTCGATAGGCATCGCGTGCGCGCTGCAAACTGATTTCATCTTCAGCAGCACCATCGGTATAGTCGAAAGCTGGTGTTGGTGTGCAACTTTTCGCGGCATCACGAAGATCGTAAATAGTTAGTGAGCGTTTTACTCGACGTTTTTTCGCACTAAATTCTGGTTTGCGAAATTTGGGTAGTAAGTTAGGCATTTACCAACTCCCTAGCAGTTCGGTTAGTAACTAAGCACCTTACGAATTGCTGCCACCATATCGTCTACTGATGGAATTGTTGCGTCCACCTGTCCAGGATCTGCGCTCAGCGGAGCTCGTTGAGCGCCAACACGAACAATTGGTCCCTTCAGCGAATCAAACGCAACTTCCGATGCAGTAGCTGCAATCTCGGCAGTTATCGATGCAAATAAAGGTGCCTCGTCAGCAACCACCATTCGGCCATGTTTCTTGAGTGAATTAATCACCGCATCCATATCCATTGGGAACAAAGTGCGCAAATCAATAATCTCAATCTGCTCTCCTTCAGCGGCTAATACTTCAGCAGCCTTTGCGGCTGTTACTAATGTGTAGCCGTAAGAAACAACAGTGGCATCTGCACCTTCACGCGCAATTCGGGCTTTACCAAATGGCACCAAATCTTCTGGTCCACCAATTGGCCCACGAATACCAGTTAACTTTTTGTGCATCATAAAAACAACTGGATCATCAGCACGAAGCGCTGTCTTTAGTAGTCCCTTTACATCATAGGGAGTTCCTGGCACAGCAACTGATAAACCAGGAGTATGGGCGAAGAAAGATTCAAAGCTGTTGTTATGGTGCGCTCCACCTGCTGCAATACCTGATGTAGCGCGAATGATTAGCGGCACTGAACCATTAAACATATATCTAATGTGTGCAGCTTGGTTAATAATTTCGTCCATTGCGCCAAGTGAAAAATCCATAAAGTTCAAATCCACAACTGGACGCATGCCGTACATCGCTGCACCAACTCCAGCTGCCACCATTGCAGCTTCTGAAATTGGTGTATCACGAACTCGCTCACCGCCAAACTCTTGTGCAATTCCTTTTACCTGGGCAAAGTGACCACCACGTTCTTGCAGGTCTGTTCCTAGGATAAAAATTCTCGAGTCGCGATACATTTCTTCGCGAATACCCGATTGGTAAGCCTCAGAATACGATGGATCGTTAGCCATGATTAACCTCTCAACTTTCCGGAATCTATATTCAGCATTACTTCACTTGGATCTGGATGAGGTGAATTCTCAGAAAACTCAACTGCATCTTGAATTTCTGCTTCAACGCTTACCTTCATTTCATCATATGTTGCTTGATCCAACAAACCTTCTTTAAATAGTCGAGCAGCAAACTGTTCAATTGGATCTCGATGCGTTCGCCAATCTTCAATCTCTTCAAGGGTTCGGTATTGTCCTTTTTCACCAGTGTTATGACCGTAATATCGATAAGTCAGCATGTTAATAAAGGTTGGTCCATTTCCCGCAAGTGCATATTCGCGGGCTGCTGCTACTGCATCTCGCACTTCAATAACATTTTGACCATCAATTGTTGATGCGGGTAGTCCAAAACCACTTGCTCGTTTTGCTAAATCTCCGCCTGCAGTTACTCGATTAATAAAAGTCTCAACTGCATATTGATTGTTATCTACCACAACAATTAATGGCAGTTTCCAAATGGCAGCCATATTTATTGCTTCCCAGGTACGGCCAGTATTCATACCGCCATCACCAACAAAGCCAACTGATACTTTCTTGTCACCTGCCATCTTGATACCAAGTGCTGCACCCATACCAATACCCATACCGGCAGCGACAATTCCGTTTCCACCAAAGTGACCACGTGCTACATCGCCTAAGTGCATTGACGCACCGCGACCTTTCGAAACACCAGTCACTTTTGTCATTAATTCAGCCATTACTTCTCGAGCAGAAAAGTTTTTTGCCAAGGTATGGTGATGTGAGCGGTGTGTAGTAGCAATGACATCATCAGGGGCAAGAGCACTCATCACGCCAACAGCTACAGCCTCTTGACCTGATGAGTTGTGAATACCACCCGAAAGTTTGCCTCGAAGTGCTAATCGGTCAGCAGTTTCTTCAAAGTTGCGAATCATCATCATCATTCGCAACATTGATTGCATTTCTTCTCTTGCCCCCATGATTATCCCCTACCTATTCCGATTCGCCTGGTGCAAGAACTACTGTGATGGTATTACCTACCGGCACCGATGCCCCCACCTGAAATCGATGCTTGCCTACCGTGCCAGACGTTTCGCAAACAACTTCTACTTGAGCTTTATCTGTTTCAATTAATGCAATTACATCGCCAGCATTAACTGCTTCACCTTCTTGCTTAATCCATTTTTCTAGATAAGCCTCTTCCATCGCCATTCCTAAGGCTGGGATGAATACCTCTTCCATTAGATATCTCCTTGGTTATTTGGTTCGTGGATCAACTGCTAGTCGACCGTGTTTGATGGACTTTGTTTTCCAATATTCAAAAACATCAATTGCAGACCACTGCACTAATCGAGGTCCAGCAACTTCCGAATACCAAGCGATATGGCTGGTAAGAATCAAGTTAGGTGCGTTGTACAGGCTGGAATCTTTCTGTAGTGGTTCGTTTTCAAAAACATCAAGACCAGATGAGGAAATCTTTCCCGACTTGAGCGCCGAATAAAGAGCATCCTCATCGATAAGTCCGCCACGCGATACATTTACTAACATTGCGCCATCTTTCATTAAAGAAATAACTCGCGCATCAATAATATGTTTTGTTTCTGGAGTTAACGGAGAATGCAGTGAGATTACATCAGATCTCTTTGCCAAATCATCAACTGATTTGACCAATTCAAAATCAAAATTATCTGCTTTGACCATTGGGTCATAGCCAATTACCTCTTTAAAGAATGGTCGCATTTTGGTCATAAGCGCATGCCCTATTCGACCGCAACCAATGACGCCAAGCACCGAACTTTCCAGCGACATTACCCGCGGAAATTCTCTGCTACGCCAACCACTTTTGCGAAAGTCCCGATCAGCTTGTACTAAATCTCTATTCGAAGCCAAGATCATTGCTGCCGCGTGATTAGAAACCTCATCAACTGCATAAGCAGGTTGATGCACTACTGCAATTCCGTGTTCCTTTGCTGCATCTAAATCAATATTGTCTAGACCTACACCCATTCGACCAATTGATTCAACCGAGTCAGCAAATGCTTCAATTTTTGCTCTGGTTACAGGTTGTGTTGCAACTATCAATGAAACAGCGCCTTCGGTTAGCTTTGCCACATCATCTGGCGTTGCAATTGGTCCAACCCTAAGTTCAAAACCGAGATCATCGGCTATTTGATCTACCCAATTGTGTGCTATCGAATCGGCGACCGCAAAAACTGGCTTAGACATTTCGCTCCAAAAGTTGATCGGGCACGCTGATTAGTGGTGAATCGTAGGCTCAAAGGATTATCGAGTCAACAGATTGATTTTTAGCACAAAAAACTCATTGATTATGGTAACGAACCCACAGCAATAGCTAAACAATATTTCCAAGAACAATTCGACTTTAAACAATAATCCCAACTAAACTTGGTACTTTCCACCACGAGGAATGGTTGGGTATCTTATGAACGCTACAAGTTTTGATTTGACTGGAAAAACCGCAGTTGTTACTGGGGCTCGAAAAGGTATCGGCCAGGCGATTGCTGTCGCGCTCGCCGAACACGGCGCTGACATTATTGGGGTGAGCTCACAAATGGATCCCGCTGGTAGTGAAGTTGCCAGCCAAGTAGAGTCTTTGGGCAGAAGTTTTCACGCCATAAAGTGCGACTTTGCTAACCATTCTGAAGTAATTGCGCTAACTAAAGACTTAGCCAATACTCAAATTGATATTTTAATAAACAATTCCGGCATAACCCAACGATCACCAGTGCTCGAACACACTGATGATATGTGGGATCGGGTAATGCAGGTAAATCTCAAAACACCATTTGTACTAGCTAGAGAAATCGGTAGACAGATGGTGGAACGCAAGAGTGGAAAGATTGTTTTCATAGGTTCAGTTTGGACTTTGCAAGGTGGACTTAATGTTGTGAGCTATGCAGCAAGTAAGCACGGTATTGGTGGAATCACTAGGGCCATATCAAATGAATGGGCACAACACGGCGTAAATGTAAATGCTATCGCCCCTGGCTTTATTGATACAGACATTAATACGGCTCTCAAAACAGACTATCCCGAGCGATATGCGTTTATCACCAGCCGAATTACTGCTAAACGCTGGGGACAAGCTGCTGATCTTGCTGGAGCTACAGTTTTTCTATCCTCTTCAGCAGCAGATTACGTCCATGGCACAGTGTTGTCAGTTGATGGTGGTTGGTCAGCAAACTAAATTGATTTAATTATGACTTTTGCATCCACTGGTGATCGAATCCAAGATCATAAATATCGCGATGTGTTGTATTTAGTCACAATCAATGTTTCAGCTCTTATCCTTAATCCAATTGTTGTTGCCTATGCAATGGATCCGCTGTTAGTTACATTTTGGCGATGTTTTTTTGGTGCACTAATTTTTATCCCAGTTGCATTAATAACCCAACCTAGGTTTTATAAAAAGATTAGTGGTAGCCAATGGGGTTTTATGTTAGTTGCTGGCTTAACACTGGCAATTCACTTCATCTCACTGATGGAAGGTCTTTATCAAGTCAGTTTGGGAGTCGCAGTTACCATTATGTCTACCGGCACAATCTGGGTCGGTTTGCTAGGCATTATTCTCTTGAAACAAAGATTAACAACTGGCCAGTGGGCCGGGTTGATTGCTGGATTTAGTGGCATTTTGCTTTATGCCTATATTGGAGATTCGCTGGAAAACACAAATTCCTCAGCACTGATTTGGTTGCTGGTTTCCGCATTATCTAGTGCTGTATATATCGTCATCGGACAAAAAGTAAGGTCCAATATAACTAACTTTTCTTACGTTGCTGTAGTTTTTTCAGTAGCCGCATTTATTTCATTTGGTTATGCGTTAATCACTAGTCATCCAATAGCGGTTGAGCAGTCCAGTGATTGGGTTGGAATTTTATTAATTACTTTCTTTGGTCAAATAATAGTTCATACCGTAACTAATCTTTATCTTAAACACGGTGAGGCTTCGCTATTACAGTTAACTGTTTTAGTACAAATTCCTTTGATTGCAATTATCGGCTGGATACTTTTTGATCAACGTATTGGAATTGAAGTAGTGCCAGCGTTGCTTTTAACTATAGTTGGACTCGTGATTTATAACCTTACGCAACCAAAAACTGGTTGAGATAATTATGCGAATGGGAAAAGAATGAACTTTTCATCTGCTAGTAATCGCATAGCAAACCATCCATTCCGAGATACCGGTTATCTGATTGTAATTCACTCTTCAGCACTAGTTATAAGTCCAATTGTGCTTGCATATGCAATTGATCCAATATCTGTATCGTTTTGGCGTTGTTTGATTGCTGGAATATTTTTCTTACCATTGGCTTTACTAACGCAACCAAAGTTCTATCGGAAAATTAGTCGCAAACAATTGGGATTAATGGTTATTGCCGGCGTAGCACTAGCTATTCACTTGATAACTTATATGGAGGGCTTGTATCAAGTTAGTCTGGCAGTTTTTTATACCATTATGTCAACTGGCACTATTTGGGTTGGTTTACTTTCACTGATAATTTTCAAACAAATGCTTACTCCAGGACAGTGGGCTGGGTTAATGGCGGGATTTGGTGGCATTGTTATCTACGCTTACGTTGGCAACTCTTTTGAAGCAAAGAATCTTGGCTCATTGCTGTTGCTAGTAATAGCAGCAATTACATTTGCGCTTTATATGATTATTGGTCAGCAGGTTAGATCTACAGTTACTAACTTTGCATATGTTTCAGTTGTATTCACAATTGCCTCACTTGCAGCGCTTGGTTATGCGGCCATTATTGGGTATTCAGTTATAGTCGATACCCAGCGCGAATGGATCGGAATCTTACTAATTACGCTTTTCGGCCAAATAGTTGTGCACGCGATGAGTAACTTATATTTAAAGCACGGTCAAGCAGCAATTTTGCAATTAACTGGACTAATCAAAATTCCAATCATCGCGCTTATTGGCTGGCTGCTTTTCCAACAGCAAGTTAGTTTGGCGGTAATCCCAGCATTGTTGTTAACAATTACTGGATTAGTTATTTATAACTTAGCTCAACCAAAATCTAACTAACTCTTGGCATTCCTGGATGTGATCCACCAGCGTTTTTCGCCAAGTTTCCACCATCAAATGGAATTAGTGCACCAGTAATAAATGAAGATGCATCAGATGCCAAGAGCACGGCAAGACCTTTGATTTCTTCTGGGCGTCCTAGTCGACCAATTGGCAAGCCACGCAGCCAAATATCTCTAATCTCTGGGTCATCTTGCATTCTTTTTTCCATTCCTGGATTCGTAACTTGACCAGGAAGAATTGCATTTACTCGCACACCTCTACTAGCCCACTCCGTGCTCAATTCGCGAGTCATTTGAATGACCGCTCCCATAGCCATCGAGTATGGAATGTGACTTCGACCTAAAGCATTCATTGATGCCAGTGATCCTATGTTCACAATACTTCCCTTGCCTTGCTCAAGCATTCGTTTACCAGCATTCTGGCACATATAAAACCGACCGACGACTAAATTTTGTAAAGCCAACTGAATCGAATCCATACTAACTTCTTCTGGCTTACCGCTTGCACCATTACCGGCAACATTGCCTAGAAAATCAATTCGGCCAAATTCTTTATCTGATGTTTTCCACAATTCATCAATTGCTGACAAATCAGAAACATCACAAACTGCTGTTACTACTTTTCGGCCAAGATGTCCAAGCTCACGAGCGGTTTGTTCTAATCCCTCTTTATTGATATCAATCAACAATACATCCGCGCCAGCTTCCGCAACTCCGGTTGCCATTGCTTTACCCATGCCACTTGCTGCACCAGAAACCATGGCAACTCGGCCAGATAAATCAAACATCTCTAATCCCATTTATTGCTCCTATGCCATATGCTTAAAAAATCCATTTCTGATTGAGACTTGGGTCAAAATCACTTCAGGTAGATTAGTGGCGGTATCGATTACTAAGCAATACTTATCGAATTCAATTTTGCATTAATATCTCAAATGCTGTTTACGATTTTTAGCCAAGTTCAAATCCCGATTAACAATCATCAGATACCCTGAGATACGCTTCCGTCTCTCCTAACGGGTTGATTACTCAACCTGCAGGCCCCCATCGTCTAGCGGCCTAGGACGCCGCCCTTTCACGGCGGTAGCGCGGGTTCAAATCCCGTTGGGGGTACGTGTCTCGTTTTGCAACGAGGCCCCGTAGCGCAGTTGGTTAGCGCGCCGCCCTGTCACGGCGGAGGTCGCGGGTTCAAGTCCCGTCGGGGTCGCTGGTGGATCTGGTTAGCCAGAAACACCTTGTGGTGTGGCCAGGTAGCTCAGTCGGTACGAGCGTCCGCCTGAAAAGTGGAAGGTCGCCGGTTCGATCCCGGCCCTGGCCACCACTTAAATTTTTGAAGTAAGCAAATCCAAAACATCTTTTGCACTCCAGCCATCTGGATGCAACTGCAACATATTTTCTACATCACTTGCGGTACTACCTAGTGTTAAAAGTGGTGCCTCTTTGTAGCCATCAGCGCGCTCTTGACCTAAGCCAACAGTAGCTAACAAACCATTACATAAACAAAGTCTTCCCTGAATTTCTGCTTCGTGGCCACCTTTGCGTAAAAATGGTTTTTCTGGTTCCGAAGCACATTTTGAAATTACTTTTCCTTCATCAGTAATTGTGTTACTTCTTAGATAGCCTAAATCACATAATTTAGGTCGCTTGAAAAAAGTTTCAGTAGCACCAATTGTGCCAGAAAGCTCTACTACTTTAAATGGGAAACCAGTTGGGCTTGCTCGATGATCAGTTCTCACTTTTAATTTTCTTTCTCGTGCTGCTTGCAACATCTGCTCCCTTAAATCATCTCGCATTCCAGATTCATTTGATAACGCAAATAAAGAACCTACCTGAACTCCGGCAGCGCCATGATCAATTGCATCTTTAACAGCATCAGGCGTGGCCCTGCCGCCAGCTAACCAAAATGGCAAACCAACAGATCGCATCTTCTCTAAATTAACTTCATCAAGCGGACCAAAACCAGATTCTGTTGGTTGCATCTTTCGCGGTGGCGCATTATGACCACCTGCCTGCCAGTGCTCAACTACAAATCCATCAGGGCGAGTTACTTCACTGCGCGCTAAATAATTTGCGAGCACTTCGGCAGTAATAATTGCTAAAAACTTGGGTGGCTGTAAATCTGCTGCTTTTCCAAATGCAGCAACCGGGTCAAAACTTAATTTTGGCGCTGCAACATCATTTGGTCTATCAGCATCAACAGTTAAAGTTCCCGTCTTACCTGCAGCAAAATCTCGAATTAATTGCGGAATCTCTCTTGGAATTCCAGCCCCCATTAGCACCACATCTACGCCAGCTAGCATCGCACCATATAGCGCTGCTGGAGTTGCTGTTTGTAATTTCTCTAAGAAGTTAATCCCAACAATTCCACCAGATTGTTTTGCTAACCAAACTTCAACAAAATTTGCTGCTGCAACTAATTGATCATGCTCTACATTTGATTTCAAACTTATTCGATGCATTGGTCGATATGGTTTGCCATTTCTTCCATCTGGTAGATACCAAGCAGATAAAAGTTTTTGCGAAATTTCTGGGTATGGAAATTCAACTAATGCGCGGCGCATATCACCGCCCGGATCTCCGTTTTGTAGCCTTCTGGCAACAACGGTATCTAAAGCAGTTCCGCTTACCACACCCAATTGACCATAACTTGCTACCGTATGGGCGAGCTGCCAGCCAGAAACTGCAACTCCCATACCGCCCTGAATAATTACTGGCAGCCCAATAGCGTTGTTCAAACTGCTCCCAACTTACGGAACCGTAGGTTACGGGACCGTAAGTTAGCGCATATCTTCTAGATCTCCTAATTGATTAGCAGCCAACTTCGCTCGTATTTCAGATGCCAAGAGCCTGCGATGTCCACCGATGGTCTTTACTGATGAGATCTTGCCAGCGTTAGCCCAGCGAGAAACCGTCTTTGGGTCAACGGCAAATAGCCTTGCCACTTCGCCTGGGGTCATTAGTTCATCCTGATTACTCATCCAAATCCTCCAAGGGTCACCTTCTCAAAAAATCGGACAAAAGTCACCTGTTTTATTCTGTGAGTCCCGGGACTAAACTGGGCTCCTGAAAAAATTCGAATGAGAGTCTGGGGGGCCAGTTATGGGCCGAGGCCGAAAAAAGGCAAAACAGACACGTGTAGCAAGAGAACTCAAATATCACACTTTTGATCCAGATTTGGACAAATTACAACAAGAGTTAGCTAGTGAGCGTGGCGATAATCAATATGCTGATATTGCCGATAAATATGCAGATTATGATGAAGATGAAGAGGATGAAGACTAATTAAATTTATTAATTAGTCGAACCGAGCCACCATTTCCACCTTTTGGCTTAGCATCAGATTCCTGGTCAGTTCTATTTACAACTTCACCAATTAACCAAGCATCTTGACCCGCCTTAGTTAAACCTTGTTTAATCTCAGAAACTTTATCTGCTGAAACAACTAGCAACATCCCAATTCCTAAATTAAAAGTGTGTTCAAATTCAATCAATTCAGTTTTGTTCTTTGCTGCCAAATACCTAAATACTTCCTGTGGTTGCCAACTAGATTTATCCAAATCAATATGCATACTTTCTGGAATCACTCTTGCCAAATTTGCTGAAATGCCGCCGCCCGTTATGTGAGAAATGGCGTGTATCGCATTTGGTTCTAGTTTGATTACTTTGAGTAAATGCGTACAATAAATTTCGGTCGGGGTAAGTAGTTCTTCACCTAGCGTTTTGCCAAAATCAGGAACAATAGTTTTTAAGTTCAAATTGCGCTCAGCAATTATTTTTCGCACTAAAGAATAGCCATTTGAATGTAATCCAGAAGATCTTAAGGCAAGTACTACATCGCCAACTTTTACTTTCTTTTCACCTAACACATCATCAGCTTCAACAACGCCAGTGCCCGCACAGGCTAAGTCATAATCATCATCTGCCATAACTCCGGGATGCTCAGCAGTTTCGCCACCTAAAAGTGAGACATTTGCTTTTTTTGCGCCAGCCGCTATTCCAGAAACGATTTGTGAAATCAATTCTGGATTCACTTTTCCAGTTGCAATGTAATCAGTTATGAAAAGTGGTTCAGCACCAGTAGTTACAATGTCATCAACAACCATCGCTACTAAATCAATTCCAATACTGTCGTGTTTGTTTAACTCTCTAGCTATTTGTATTTTTGTTCCAACGCCATCAGTGCCAGTAACTAAAAGAGGCTTTCGATAGTTTTTTAACGCTGATGCATCAAACAATCCAGCAAAACCGCCAAAGGCACCAACAGTTTCTAGTCTTTGTGCTGATTGCACTGCTGCTTTCATTAACTCAACCGCACGCTCACCTGCGGCAACATCAACTCCGGCAGACTTGTAATCAGCCATTTAACATCGGTAACTCGCGGTGCAATTTGCCACGCTTAACATCTTCAGCAACCTCAATTGGATACTTACCATCAAAGCAAGCTCGACATAAATTTTTTGCAGGTTGTTTGGTGGCATTTATTAATAGATCAAGTGATGCAAATCCAAGAGAATCAGCTCCAATGGATTCTCTTATTTCTTCGATTGTTTTTCCATCAGCAATTAATTCTTCTTTTTGGGCAAAATCAATACCATAAAAACATGGCCATAAAACTGGGGGTGACGAGATTCGTACATGAACTTCAAGAGCACCAGCATCTTTTAACATTTTGACAATTGCACGTTGAGTATTACCCCTAACGATTGAATCATCAACTACTACAATTCGCCTACCTGCAATAACTTCTTTAAGTGGATTTAACTTCATCCGAATGCCAAGTTGTCGAATAGTCTGTGTCGGCTGAATAAATGTTCTTCCAACATATGCGTTTTTTATTAATCCCTGCGCAAATGGAATCCCAGATGCTTGGGCGTAGCCAACAGCTGCAGGAGTACCGGAGTCAGGAACTGGAATAACTAAATCTGCAGGTGCTGGATGCTCTTGCGCAAGTTTTCGACCAATTTCAACTCTAGTGGCATGCACACTTCGACCAGTTAACACGGTATCGGGTCTAGCCAAATAAACATATTCAAATAAACAATGAGCTGGATTACTTGGTGCAAAAGTATGACTAGTTAATCCAGAATCATCAACAACAACTATCTCTCCTGGTTCAACATCACGAATATATCTAGCACCAACAATGTCTAGCGCAGCTGTTTCTGAAGTAATTACCCAGCCACTTTCTATTTGCCCAATAACTAAAGGTCGAATTCCCTGCGGATCACGAACTCCAATCAAGCTATTTGCATCTGTTAATACAAAGGAATATGCACCTTTGAACTCAAGTAACTCAGATTTAAGAGCTGCAAGCGTTGTTTCTTCAGGACTAGATGCAATCAATGCAGCAACAAGTTCGGTATCGCTGGTGCCTCGAATACCTTTGCCCGTTAATACTCGCTTACCATTATGCAATCTGTCATGTAGTTTATTGACATCCATTAAATTACCATTATGGCCAAGAGCAATCTGTCTTTTTTCACCAACGTGAAATGTTGGCTGAGCATTTTCCCAATTAGAAGATCCAGTTGTGGAGTATCGAGTATGTCCAACTGCAATAATTCCTTTCAGCGCATCGAGCGCTGAATCGTTGAATACTTGCGCAACTAAACCCATATCTTTATAGACCATAATGGCTTCACCGTCAGATACTGCAATACCTGCAGATTCAGTGCCACGATGTTGCAGTGCATAAAGTCCAAAATAGGTAAGCCTGGCAACATCTTCATTGGGAGCATAGATTCCGAAAACACCGCAGGCATCTTGCGGTAGAGGTTCTTCTGGACTTAACTCGTGGCCCAATCGGCCATCAGCCCTACTCACGCGCTTACTTTAGATGATACTGAACTCAAGTTCAGTTTGGAAACCACCGTATTGGACCAATATGCTCAAGTCCAACCTGGTCACCCACCTTGAATTTCAAATCGCCGCTGATTCGGACATTTATCTTTGAGCCACCAGCGTCTAAGTGGACAACTGCGTCGTGTCCATAATAATCAAGATCGATAACAGTTGCCTTAACCCCTAAACCATCGGAATTAATTCTTATTTCCTCTGGACGAATTACTAATTTGCCAGCAATAATTTCTTTGTTTAAAAGTTGTGGCGTAAGTATTGAATTTATTTTCCCTAAATCATCCTTTTGTGAATCCAATAGCAACACATCACCTGTTGAAATTGCAACTTCTGGAGAAACGGGTTGGTGGTAGACCTCAACAGGTGATCCAGTTTGCACAATTTGACCGTGACGCATCAGCGCAACTAAATCAGCCACAACTAATGCTTCCTCCCGATCGTGAGTAACCATCAGAGTGGTGGTATCTCGAAGTTTCAACAATGAACTTACTTCAGCTCTTAAATCATCTCGCAAAGCTGCATCAAGAGCGCTGAAAGGCTCATCAAGTAACATAACTTTTGGTTCTGGTGCAAGCGCACGTGCAAGAGCAACGCGAGTTTGCTGTCCTCCAGATAATTCATTTGGCAATCGGTTTGCCAACTTACTTAGTCCAATTAGAACTAATAACTCATCAACAATTTCTTGTTTGTCACCTTTGCTAGAAACTCCAAAGGCAATATTTTGCGCAACTGTTAGATGGGGAAATAGTGCACCTTCTTGGGCAACGTAACCCACTTTTCTTCGCTCTGGTGGTACCACAATTGAAGAAACACTTACTAATTGATCACCAAATCTAATCGTGCCACTAAAAGGTGAAATGAAACCAGCAATGGCGCGAAGCAATGTAGTTTTTCCGCAGCCAGATGGTCCTAGCACTGTGGCAAAAGCACCGCTTGGAATATGCAGGTTTAACTCATTGAGCACCGGCCGATTGGCATATGTAACAGTTAATCCATCAATGCGCAATGAAGTCATAGAGTCATATTTTCTCGTGACTCAGATGATTGCGCACGATCGGGTCTAGACAAAAGGTAGGTGGGGGTTGCTGCTACTAAAACCAGAATAAGTGCATATGGAGCTGCTTGACCATATTGACTTATTGAGGTTTGAGTCCAGATTTCAATCGCTAACGTATCAAATCCAGTTGGTCGCAACATTAAAGTTGCTGGTAGTTCCTTCATCGCTGTTAGAAGTACTAGCAGGAATCCAGTTATGACCCCAGGTGCAGCTATTGGAATTGTTATTTTTCTAATGGTTTGCCAGTTATTGTTTCCCAGAGATCTAGAAATGTCATCATAAACTCTTGGCACACGAGCAATACTAGTTCTTATTGAACCAACTGCTTTTGCCAAAAACAAAACTGCATAACTAAATGCTAATAGCGGCAAACTTTGATATAGAAAACCTAATCTTGAACCCAATGCAACAAGGGCAAGTCCAATTACTACGCCAGGAAGTGCATGTGTTAATAGAATTCCAAATTCAGCATACCTAGATAATCTTCCAGAATATCTTGCTGCCAAAATACCAAGTGGAATAGCAAATAACATCGCAAGTAATGCACCTGATAGTGCAGCCGAAACAGTTGCAATTGTTGCACTCACAAGATTCGATACATTTATTTCAGCTGCAACTGAAACAAATCTAGTAATCAAGACATATATTGGAACACCTAACGATGCTATTGCAATAATAAGTAAATAGCTAGCAGCAAGATACTTCTTAAACCCTAAATCTATTCGGGTAGCAGAGCGAATTGAACCTAATCCAGATTTTGCAGCAACTGCACTACCTCGGGCTTTGTATTCTACATAAATCAAAATTGCTGCGAGCAGCACCAGAATCAAAGCAACAACGGCAGCTGCTGATCTATCAAAAGTTGCTTTATACATTGTGTGCACAACTCGAGTGAAAGTATCGACTCGCAACAACGATACCGCACCAAAATCACTTAAAACATAAAGCATTACCAATAGTAAAGAGGCAAAAATAGCAGGGCGAGATTGTGGCCAGATGACTCTACGAGCTACTTGGCTCGCTGTAAGTCCCGAGGCTCTGGCTGATTCTTCTTGAGTGGCATCAATTCGGCGAAGCGATGCAAGTGCTGCTAACAAAACATATGGTGCTGTTGTCAGTGACAAAATAAATACAGCTGCTGCAAATCCTGCAAAACTAGGTATCAAAGCAATCCACGCATATGTTGATACATAGCTTGGCACTGCAAGTGCAAGAGTGCCTAAAACTAAAAATAATCCAGGTGATGGCAAATTTGTGCGTTGAATCAACCACGCCGAACTAATTCCTATCATTGCGGAAAAGAGTGCAACCAAAATAGCCAATCCAACAGTAGTAATTAAGGTGCTAACTGTTTTTTCTCTTAGCAATACAGCGCTCGCTGCTGCAAAGCCGGATGCTATTGCTCTTAGTAGTAGATAACCAAGCGGAATACTCGCTAAAAAAAGTACAAACAAAGCTGAAATTTGCAACATCCTAGGAACGGCAATACCCCCAGCCATTTTCTGACTGGGGGTAACTGCATTCTTAGTTATGCTCAAAGCAATCCAACTCTAACTAACATTTCTTGGGTTAATCGAACATCCTTTAGTGCATCAAGATCCACTACTGGCGTACCAATATCGGCAAAAGTAGGCAAACCTTGTGGGGATGGAACTTCCAGCAATATCGAATATTCATTAGTATCGCTAACAAATCTGTTCTGTGATTCATTACTCAATAAGTACTTGATTAACTCCGCAGCTCCAGCTGAATTCCTTGCAGTATTTAAAATGCCAGCTCCAGATACATTAATTAAATTGCCAGGATCGCCTACGGCAAAAAAGCCATTCTTCACATTAATCTCGCCACCCAAAGCCTCCGCAACTTCATAAATGTAATAATGATTTACAAGACCTAGTTCAATCTCACCTGCATTAATTGCTTCAACAATCATGCTGTTTTTTTCATATGCCACTGGATTGTTAGCGGCAATTCCAGCTAGCCAAGATTCTGCAGCCACTTCACCGCGTAACTGTCGTAATGCCGTTACGAAAGCCTGAAAAGATGCATTTGTTGGAGCAATTCCAATTTTGCCGTTCCATTTCGGATCAAGTAGATCATCAATTGAATCTGGAAGTTCAGTTACTTTGACAGGGTCATAAGCAAAAACTCTCGCCCTCGCAGTCAAACCAACCCATGCACCACTTTTGGCTTGATATTCAGTTGGAGCTAAATTCAAAATCTCAGCATCCAAAGTTGTTAGCATCCCTGATTCAGCGACTGCTCCTAATGAACCGGCGTCTTGCGAAATGAAAATATCAGCGGGGGAGTTATTTCCTTCTTCAAGTAACTGAGCTGCTAGCTCGGCTGAATCACCATAACGAACATTTAGATTGATTCCAGTTGCTGATTCAAAATCTGCAAAGAATGGACCAATGAACTCTTCACTTCGACCAGAATAGACAGTTAATTCGGTACCACTTAAGGATTCTCCTTCAGATACCCGCTGATTGTTTTCAGATCCGCAGGCAGCGGCGCTGAGAATAAGGGCTGCCACGGTGGCTAGGCCAAGATATTTACGCAAATTTTTCCTTTCGTAATTGCCTTGAACTCTACAACTACTCGAAGCCTTTTAGCAAATTTTTTCTTGTGTTAATCAAATCACAACCATTGACCTGAGAGCATTCCCCTGTGAATATCGCAATTCCACCGCAGCCTTCCGTAAAACTTTTTCAACTAGCCCTTATTGAACTGGCTGTCTCAGAGGGAATGGAAATTGAACATTTTGACTGGGAGGAAGCGAAATACCTAATTCGGGCAAATGGTGCTGACCTTGCTTTGCGCACCCAGGTAACTGATCAAGCTGAAATAGCTGAATTGTATTTGGCTAAAGTTTTTCAATCGCGAAACCAGATTTACCAAGTAGTCGATAACTCATTAATAATTAATTGAAGTAACTAAATTATTGATTCCATTAGTGTTTATGAGAAAGGAATTAGTAAAAGACAAAATTGTTATATAGATGCTTGGATATGTAAGTTTTAAAGAATTAAATTATTAATCAACTGCTGAGATAACACATTCCGAATTTTAATTAGAATCACAAATTATAATAGAGCTAGACCAACCTTGTGCTCCATCTTGTTGTTCAACATATAGCAGGTAATGGTCTCCAGATTGCGAATCTGTACTCGAATCCATAAATGAAAATTCATCATCCCAAGCACATGCGGGATCAACAACTTCAACTTAGATTAAATCACGATCAGAACCTATCAAAACCTCTCTTGAGACGCTTCCTTGTGCAAACTCATTGACTTTGATAATCACATACGTAGCCATAAGCACATCTCTATCTCGAATATATCTTGAGTCAGCAATCTCATTCGTTTCTTCCAAATGAATCTCAATCTCATCGGAATCCACTAATTCATCTAACTCGACAAAAATCGAGTTTGAATGACCTCGAGTTCTAATTTCAAAATCAATCTTACTTTTACTACCACTTCTTAGTGTCGCATGTTCGCAATTCCAATTAAACAGCGACGAAGAATCAACTCCTTTTACGATCTCCCGATTAAAGGAAATACAACCTTTCCAAATAATGTAACCCCGAGGGTTATCGTGACCTTCAACTTCACTAGTTGATGAAAAGGCTATTCGAATCTTGTTTGATGAGCCCAACTTGCCAGAATAACTTCGTTTATAGATAACTGCATTACTTCGTCGAACTTCCAACTTACTTAACGGCCCCGTTCCAGATACCGCCCCCTTGATAGATCTTGGTTTCTTATTTGTAACTGTACCGCCCATAACAACATCATCAACGGTGAAGTCCATCAGAATCCGCTCACCTGTTGTTACATAAACTTTGCGCTCGCGAATGGCAGAAAAGATGCTATCTGAACTCAAAGTGTTAGCCCAGGCCGCAGTTAAGCCATTTAGGCTTTCGGCAATATTAACTGATGTTGATGAATAACCTGGGTGACCTTGATGGTTATCAGACCCACCAACGAAACCAACTTGATTACTATTTTCCTAAAAACGAAGTCCAAACCATTCAAAACTTCCATGCTGCGATGCAATCTCAACTCCTGCAACTAAATCTTTGTCCGCTCTTCGCCAATCACCTGCTTGATGGGCATGTGGAATAACCAGCACATCGCCTGTTGAATTTAATTCCTTAAGTACCTTGAATAGATCAGTCACATTAGTAGCCTGGTGCAGGCCCACCAGCTTGCTATCACCTTTGCGGAAATAAACGTTATGGTGCCCGCCTAATTTTGGAGGTGCGGTATATTCATAAGCCAGTATTGGAATGAATTCATTTGCTACTTCATAGCGAGTAAGGCAATTTTGCAAGTATTGCCACTTGAAGTCATCAAGAAAAATATCATGCTAGGATAAACAAATAAAATCAAGCTGAGCATCGTCTCGGCCGAAATCAAAAAAACCATCGGGTGTGCCTTGACCATCTGCAAACTCACAATGACCATGCAGATCTCCCCAATAGATTCGATTGGTTACTTGAGATTTAACCCAAACTGGATCACTCCATGCCACCAACCCATTATTTGCAACGATTTTGAATCGAAAGGTTCCTTCTTGATTTATCTTAAGATTCGTTATCTTTTTGAGTGCTTCTTCGCTTGATTCAACTGAAGCAACTAATGAATCATTAAGTAGAACTTGATAACTTGGGATTTTCCCTGTTGCCCGATTTCTTGCTCTATCTTCAAATCGAACAGTAATCTCGAACGTTTCTCCCACTTTGACTATTCCAGGTCCAAAACAGTGAATTGATGTTGCTGCTTGACCTAATATTTCCCAACCAGGGTAATCAAATGTAAAAAAGTTATTGTTTCCTTTGAAATCTACATAAATTGGTAATTTAAGTGAATCCGTTGAAGTTGATTGCACTCTAAATCCTGGGCCGCCGCCAGAGCGATCTCCATAGGTAATGGTGATACTTTCGCCCTTGGTCAAACTTGTGCCAAACAAGCGAAATAAGAGTACCGGGATGGGGGCACGAATTCCGCCCCTTAATCCACGCATTTCAATTGTGTCAGGTTTAAACACGGCATTCGAATTACTACATTCAATAGTTACATAATTCTCTGCACTCGGATCAGAACTTTGTGGCAAACCATGATTTACAAATCCATTTCTAGCAATTAATAATCCTGAACATTCATTTAGCGCAATGTCACCAACTGTAAAAACTTGTTTTAATGTCTCCAGACTTTCAGTTCGTAACCTTTGATTTGAGTCTATTGATACTGAACCAAAAGCATTTAGATGTTGCTCTTTAAGTGTTAGTTCTTCGAGCATTTCATCTAAGTCAATTGCTGAAATTTTTGGATCTCTGCGAAGTACACTAAATTCTCCAACATCATTTCCAACAAAGATGCTAGCCATAAAAAAAGAGCAGTCCACTGGTAATGGAGTTCCAGTCATTGAAAAGGCATTAGCCCATTCCCACAAAACTTCAGCGCGCGCTCGAAGATTTACAACTGATGTTGGGCTGTTGGCAACCTGCTCTTTGAGCGCTTCAACCTTTTGACGCAAATCTTTAGTTAAGTAGTCACTCACAATATTTATTTTGGAACCTGTATCCCCAGGCTCTCCGCGAAATCACAGAGTGCCTGCCAAGTTGGGTCGGGTATTGGGATGCCATTGGCACCCCGATCGCGTCGTGCAATTCTTTCGGGTTCACCTGGCAATAACACTTCATGCGCCGGATCAATGCGTGGAGCATTCTTTAACGCATCACATGCAATCTCTACCTGTGTGAGATATTCATCAAGAGGCATAAATGCCTCAGGTAAGATTGCAATAACCAACGTGCCATTTGCGGCTGCAAAATTTGGTAAATAAGCTGCTGAAGTTCCAGATAGCATTCCCGCCATTAAATCAACCATAACGGAGAGTGCATATCCTTTATGACCACCTAATGGAAGTAGCGCACCTCCATTAAAAAAGTCAGTTGGTTCTGTTGATGGGTTGCCGTCCTTATCGACGAGCCAACCTGGTGGAGCTTGCACACCTTTAGCTGCCAATACATGTAATTTGTTACCAGCAACAACAGATGTTGATCCATCAAAAAAGACTGATGGTTTGCCATCTTTTCGTGGTGCTGCAATTGCAATTGGATTCGTACCTAGTATCGGTCCCTTGCCACCAAAAGGCATAGTTGCCGAACCCGTGTTGCACGTTACGATGCCAATTAGATTTTCTGCTGCCATTCGCTCTACATACTGACCTACCCGACCAATATGACCACCTCGACGAATTACAGCTGCACCAATCCCGAATTTGCGAGCACGTTCCATCACACCTTCAACAGCAAGCATCGCTGCTGGTGGTCCCCAACCAGAGACTCCATCAACAGTAAAGGTTGCTAAGAAAGATGACTGCGGATCAATTACTGGTCGAGCAGCAGGTTTGAGCCAACCATCTTGAATAGCTTCGCCGTAGCCCTTTGCTAATTGAATGCCATGCGAGTCATGACCAGATAGGTTGGAGTCAACTAATGAGTTGGCTACATGATCAGCCATATCCGTCGGAGTGCCAAGTACTTCAAAAACTTCTTGGACAAGCTGCTTCATAACTGAAGGTGCGAGTGTGGGCATTAGCTAATCAAGCTTTCCCGTGTGACTTCTGCCAAGCTTCGTATTCAACTTTAGCTTCGTCATTCAGCGGGTAGTACTTGCGCACATCATGACCTTGCTGCAACTTCATTCTTGTGAAAACTTCCCAATCATTCTTAATTTCCCCAGCTTCAATGACTTGATCGACAAGCCCGATTGGAACAACTACGGCACCATCATCATCAGCAACAATTATGTCGCCAGGCATGACTAAAACATTTGAACAAGCGATGGGGACGTTAATGGCCCAAAACATTAATCGGTTTTGCATACCGTGATTAGGAGAAGCACCGCGCATCCACAAACCTAAATCAAGTTTTTTTATGTGTGGCCAATCACGCACGACACCATCAATGACCATTCCTACTCCACCTAATCCAACAAAGTAGGTGGATAACATCTCACCGAAGATTCCACCTTCTAATTCACCTCTAGCATCAACAACAACAATGTCTCCAGGCTGAGTTGGGTAAAGCACATAGTGATGCAGCATTCCCAATTCGGAATACTCGCCGCCATCAGCCATATCTTGGCGTTTAGGCATACATTGCAAAGTTAGCGCTGGTCCTGCAACTGCCTTACCAGGTGTCCAGCTTGGTAATTCAGACATATGAGGGCGAGTAACACCTAAGTCATATAACGCTCCAGCTACGGTTGCGCTTCCGATGTTTTTCAACCTCTCGCACTTAACGGGATCGGGGCGGGTGATGTCAGGGACAATATTATTTTTGATGATATCGGGCAGAGCCACGTGTTTCTCCTCTCGGCGCTGACATTCTGGTCAAGCACAGCAGTTTTTCGGGATTACGTGCTTGGCAGCTGCCCTTGGCAGAGCTGGCTCTGTGTGCATCGCCTCGCGACAAGCAGAACGCTATCAGGGTTAAATATGTCTTGTCCATACCACAATAGAACTGATTAAGAAATACGGTCTTCAACTTCTATTACATCTACAGGTTTGTTAAATACTTACTAGCAAGTAGAAAAATGGAGATTAGTAGGTAGCCCGATGCTAGTTATCTTCGCTTAAATCCAACAGGGCATTTAGGTTTCACTGCAGTAACTTTGCGAATTGATGTTCCTTGGACGCAAACTACTGTTTTCCTTTTAACGGGTTTATCGACCTGATCAGGTTTATTTGTCGCATTTATTTCTGCCTGGATCCGATCGCGATTCGACTGAGCCGCTAATATCAAACTGCTGGCATTTGATAATTGGGTTTTAGGAATCAAATCAAGCGTAATTTGGCTGCTTGTCATGTCAGAAACTAATAAGTTGTACTTAGATGAAACTAGCTGTGTGCCAACTCCACTTAGATTTGAAATCAATAAACCAGAATTTGTCGCACCAAGAACTGGCGTATGGAGCGTAATTGGCGGCCTTGCCTCATTATCTAAGGAATAAAAAACTAGATATTTGAAAACACCACCATAGATTAATGTTTCAATTATATAAGCAGTACCTGGTTTTTCAGTCTTAATTACCGTTACAAAATCTGCGACATTATTCGGGATAGTTATTCTGGTACTGAGATTACTTGGATTAATCTCAGTTGCTTCAATAATACATTGAACTTGGGTATCTGGTATCCAATCCAAAACCCACTTCTCATAACTAAGTAACACATCTTGATTGTTTGACATTAGCGATAAATTGCCAGGTCCCGTGGGTGAACCATATAAATCAGTTAAGCCATAAAGATGCATAATCTCGTGAGTTATCGTGGCAATCGGCTGACGCTTATCTAGCAGTGACGCATTGAGGATTGGTCCTTCGGCTGTTTCCATTGGTCTAAACCACGGATCTCTGGGGTTTTTGCTGAACATCATTGCTTCAGCAATCCATGAATCATTACTAGTTGAAGAACCATGGAATATCACTGCATTTACCCCGGTAAAATCAATCTTGGCATCATGTTCAGCAATAATTTTGCGAATAAATCCCCAAGTTGATTTGGATTCATCACGCTGCCACTGTTGCTGTTGATTTTGTCGAAGAATCACCATATCGACTACAGTTTCTGGTATATCAATTACATCATGGAAAATAAACTCCGGTTTAGTTTTTCCAAAGGATAACCGTTCAATTTGTTTTGCAGACTCAAGGTAATCATTTTTAACTTCATTTCCAAATGTGAATGTAGGTCTATCGCTTAATCGAAATGGCAAGACCATAATTTTTGGCTTGGGATTACCTTTTAGTCTTTCACTTGCCATTGGGAATCCGAGAGATACTGTCTGGAAAGGGGCGGCTGCAATCTTGCAGTCTGCAACAGGAGTTGAATTAGCTACAATAGGATTAAGAAAAATGAGAACTAAAGTCGTTATTAATGTGAATATGAAAGTTTGAATTCTCATAATAAAAATATCAAAAGTTCATTTAGTCGGAGTTAATTTCTTCTTGCAGAATCTTCATTAATTCAATTTCTTCGCTTTGGGTACGAATGATCTCATTTGCTAACTTGGAAATCTCAGGAGTTTTGCTACTTAAAACAGTTTTTGCCATTTCTATTGCACCTTCATGATGTTGAATCATTCCAAACAGAAACATTTCGTCAAACATTTCTCCTCTTGAAAATTTTAAGATTTTCATGTCGCGCTCGGAGAGCATTCCTTGCATGTTATGTCCTGCATGAAGTTCAGCAAGATTCTTACCAAAAGAATTCATCAAATCGATTTCGGGTTGCTGCGATGCTTTAATATTTCTAGCAAGTTTCTTAATTTTTGGGTTTTCAGAATACTTAAGTGCAAAATCAGCCATTTCTATAGCTTGCTCATGGTGAGGAATCATCATTCCTACAAACATTTCTTCAGATGCGAATAAATCGAGCTTATTGAACAAGCGCTAAGAAAAATCAGCAGAATGAGTACGATTTTTCGCATTGCAATATCTTATTGGTGATACCTTAATTCTGCAAATATCTTGTCTAGGTTGTCAAAGGTGATGAGAAACAACTTAAAATTTCAACTTGAGAGATTGCAAATAAATCAGTTACCAAAAGACCGTCAATTCTTTCATCGATTTCTCCAATATAAGAAAAAGGCTGAGCCAGTTCTTGGCAAAGCTGCAAAAATGCATTGTCTCCAAATTCTGAAACTACAACAACCGCTCGAGCGCTTGATTCGCTAAACAGCATTTCAGATGTCTGCAATTCATCTGGCAAGTCAATTCGCATTCCAATACCGGAGTCATAAACCATTTCAGCTAATGCAACCAACAATCCGCCATCAGAGAGATCGTGGGTTGCTTCCGCGATTCGATACGCTGAAAAATTACGCATACAGCGTGCAAGAATTTTTTCAGCTGCAAAATCAATAGCTGGAGGTCTACCGCCAAGGTGATTATGCACAATCTCAGCCCAAATTGATCCGTCTAACTCTGGCTTAGTTTCACCAAGCAAATAAACCTTGCTGCCTGAAGTGCTATAAACTCGATTGATTCTCTTACCAACTTCATCAAGTACACCAAGCACTCCTACAACAGGTGTTGGCAAGATGGCAACATCTCCTGTTTGATTGTAGAAAGAAACGTTTCCGCCAGTAACAGGTATATCAAACTCAAGTGCAGCATCCGCCAATCCGGTAACCGCTTCAGCAAACTGCCACATCACACCAGGATCTTCTGGCGAACCAAAGTTAAGGCAATTAGTTATTGCTATTGGTCTTGCTCCTGACATAGCAACATTGCGATAAGCCTCAGCAAGATTCAATTGAGCGCCAAGGTATGGATCAAGTTTGCAATATCGCCCATTACCATCGAGTGATACTGCAATGCCTTTACCAGTTTTGCGGTCGACTCTAATCATTCCGGCATCATCAGGTGCAGCAAGCACGGTGTCGCCACGAACATATCGATCGTATTGTTCAGTAATCCAACCTTTATCAACAAGATTGGGGTGACTAATTAACTTCAGTAAATCAGACTTGATCTCATCACCATTTACAGGCTTCTTTAGGGAAGAGGTCGAATTGTTAATCAGATTATCTTGCTCCGCTGGTCGCTGAATTGGTCGTTGATAAACCGGACCTTCGTGAGCAACCGTTCTTGGTGGTACATCTACTATTAATTCATTGTGCCAGTAAATTTCTAGAGAATTACTATCTGTTACTTCACCAATTACCGTTGCGTTTAGATCCCACTTCTCGCAAATCTCTAAAACTTGATTTAAGTTATCTGGAGCAATAATTGCGCACATTCGCTCCTGTGATTCACTCATCAGAATCTCTTCTAGCGATAGCGTGTTATCTCTTAGCGGAACTGAATCTAATTGGATACGCATTCCACCAGTGCCGTTACTTGCCATTTCACTTGTTGCACAAGAAAGCCCAGCTCCCCCTAAATCTTGAATGGCTTCAATGAGATTTGCCCTTGCCATTTCAAGCGTTGCTTCAATTAGAAGTTTTTCCATAAAGGGATCGCCAACCTGCACACTTGGCCTTGCAGTGGAAGCAGTTTCATCAAAAACCTCTGAAGCTAATACAGATACTCCACCAATTCCATCGCCACCTGTTGCTGCACCATAAAGCAGTACTAAATCACCAACTTCTTCTGCACCTGAAGTAAGAATTTGGTCGTGTTTCATCACGCCAACACATAGTGCATTTACTAATGGGTTTCCTGCATACGATGGGTGGAAAACAGTTTCGCCACCAATATTTGGTAAGCCTAAACTATTTCCATATCCTCCAATCCCAGAAACAACACCATTCAATACTCGAGCAGTATCTGTCGCATCTGAACTACCAAACCGAAGCGAATCCATTACCGCAATTGGCCTAGCCCCCATTGCCAAAATGTCACGAACGATGCCACCAATTCCGGTAGCCGCACCTTGATATGGCTCAATAAAGGATGGGTGATTATGAGATTCAACTTTGAACGTCACTGCCCAGTTATCACCTATGTCAACTACACCAGCGTTTTCACCAATACCGACTAATAACACATCTGAATCTGGTTGCTTTTCGCCAAACTGTCTTAAATGTACTTTGCTACTTTTGTAACTGCAGTGTTCACTCCACATTACTGAATACATAGCAAGTTCAGCAGCTGTTGGTCTTCTACCTAAAATCTCTTTAATTTTTAAATATTCATCTTCTTTAAGTCCAAGCTTCTGCCAAGGTTGCATTAGTTCGGGAGTGTTTGCTGCATTGGAAACTGTGTCAACCATTTAAACCGTAACCCCAGCTATTGACCAAAAGAATCCCAAACCATCAACACCAGCGCCAACTAGTCCATCAACGGCATGCTCTGGATGGGGCATTATTCCAACTACATTTCCTGCTTCATTACAAATTGCAGCAATATCATTTTTTGATCCATTCGGATTGTTGTTGTAACGAGCAACAACTAATCCCTTGGCTTCAAGATTTTTTAACCCTTCATCTGAAATCTGATAACAACCTTCACCATTCTTGATTGGAATTAAAAGCTCCGTATTAGGTTGAAAAAAATTTGTCCAGGAAGTTTTGGTATTTGTGATGGTAATTAATTCTGGTCGACATATAAAATTAAGATTTTCATTTCGAGTTAAAGCGCCAGGTAATAAACCAGTTTCACACAACATTTGAAAACCATTACATATTCCTAATACGGGCATTCCTTCTTTTGCAGAATCGACAACTGCATCCATTATTGGCGAAACGCTTGCTAAAGCACCCGCACGGAGATAATCGCCATAGGAAAATCCTCCGGGCAAAACAATTGCATCAACACCGTTTAGATCTTTGTCCTTGTGCCAAAGTGGAACTGCCTCACCGCCACCTAGCGCAATTGCAGTTGCAGCATCGCGATCATCGAGGGTACCTGGAAAAGTAATTACACCAACGCGAGTGGTCACTCGCCATCACCCTCATCAGCATAAATTGCATAAGTTTCAATAATCGGATTGCTCAAAACGTTCGCTGCAAGTTCTTCAATTTCATCTAGCAATTCATCAGTAATTGGACCATTAACTGAAATCTCGAATCGCTTGCCCTGCCTTACACCTAGGACTAATTCATGGCCATCTCGATTAAAAACGCCTTGGATAGCTCTGCCTTGTGGGTCAAGGATTTCTGGCTTTGGCATTACTTCAACGATGATTTTCTCCACGAGCAGACTTTACTTGACTACTTGCATTCTAGATAGATTCCAACCTAGGTATGTAATGGATTAACTATTCTTTCTTTATTCCTCAGCGTGTATTCTTCCAAGTGATGGACCTAAAGGCATTAACCCAGTTACTTGGCGAAAAGGTAAAGACCGATCCGGTCACCTTAACCGCTTTTTCGACCGATGCCACACCAGAATTTAAAGCAACTCCAGAGGCTGTTGTATTTGCCGAGTCAAGAGATGATGTTGTTAAACTGATTCAGTTTGCAAATGAAAACAAGGTACCAGTTATCACCAGGGGTGCTGGAAGTAATTTAGCAGCTGCAACAGTCCCAATTACTGGTGGAATCATTTTAGTAATGACTAAACTCAATCGAATTCTTGAAATATCAAAGTCAGAAATGCTGGCAGTAGTTGAACCAGCAGTAACGAATGTAAATTTGGATAACGCAGCAGCAGAATATGGATTGATGTATCCACCAGACCCTGGTTCAAAAACTGTTTCAACTATTGGTGGAAACATTGCAACATGTGCTGGTGGATTACGCGGATTGAAGTATGGAGTTACTCGAAATTACGTGCTTGGTCTTGAGGTTGTTCTAGGTACTGGTGAAGTTATCAACACTGGTTCACGAATGGTAAAGGATGTCGCGGGCTATGACATTACTCGACTACTAGTTGGCTCAGAAGGTACTTTAGGAGTAATTACCAAAGCTACCGTTGCACTGAGACCCAGACCAACTATTTCAAAGTATGGCGTTGCATATTTTAAGACTTTGGCTGACGCATCGGTTGCAGTTGATGCAATTGTTGGTGCTGGGATTTTGCCAGCCACTTTGGAATTCTTAGATCAAGTTTGTATTAATGCAGTTGAAAAATTTGCTGCAATTGGTCTTGATACTTCAGCCGGTGCTTTACTGCTATTTGGCGAAGATGGCGATAGTGACGATGTTGAGATAAAGACTCAACAGATGGCAGATATCTGTGCCAACCCTGCTGGTGTAATTTCAGTTACCAGAGCAAAAAATGTTGTTGAAGCAGATCAGTTGCTGTTTGCTAGGAGATGTGCTCTTCCTGCTCTTGCCCGAGAAGCATCTCTTGCAGTTAGTGAAGATATATGTGTACCTCGACCATTACTTGCAGAAACTGTGGCAAAGATTGCTGAAATTAGTAAAGCAAGACAATTAAAGATTGGCGTCTTCGGACATGCTGGAGATGGCAATCTTCATCCGAAAGTATTGGCAGATATCAATGACCCAGCAGAAGTTGCCCGTTTACATGCAGCGCTTGATGACATTTTTAATCTAGCTCTTGATATGGGTGGCACTATAACTGGTGAACACGGCGTCGGAATTGCAAAGTTGCCATATCTTGAGCGTAAAGTTGGCAAAGAGCAAATGTATTTGTTTAGAAGAATAAAAAGTGCATTTGATCCAAATGGAATTTTAAATCCAGGAAAAACTGGATCATGAACCAAAACTTGCCATTCACTCCAAAACTTCTTGAACGATGTATCTCTTGCGGTTATTGCCTACCGGCATGCCCAACATATGTAATCACGCAAGAAGAAATTTCATCTCCACGTGGTCGAATCAATTTAATGCGTGCCGTGCAAATTGGTGAGTTATCAATTGATCAAACACTAGAGCAATCAAGTTACTGCCTGGGTTGTAGGGCATGTGAAAGTGTTTGTCCTGCTGGAGTGGAATACGGCACTCTCCTTGAAGAGTGGCGAAGTGCAGCTTGGCAAGGGAAAAATAGAAATTTAATTCTTAAATTATTGCTGTTTGCAGTTAATCAATCTTGGCGTGTTCGATTGTTGGGAATATTCAATCCAAGAAATTTCCAAAAATCAAAGTGGAACGAATATTCAATAATGCTAGGTTGTTTTGAGCGAGGATTATTTCCAAACGTATCAGCAGCAGCGCAGAAGAATTTGTCGATAAACGTTAATGGCAATCAAGGATGCTGTGGCGCGCTGCATGCCCACAATGGCGAATTAGCTCGAGGAAAAGAGATGGCAAAGAAGTTAGGTGAACAACTACCAGGCAAAATAATTACTACTAGTGGTGGATGTGCTGCTCATTTAGCATCAGTTATTGGTAAAGATCGAGTGTTTGAATATTCCGAAGTGCTCTTTAACCAAGTTGATTTACTAAAACCCGTTTTAATTAATGGCGAAAAGGCACGAGTTGCACTTCAAGATTCTTGTCATTTACGTCACGGCTTGCAGATCTATCAGCAACCACGGGCTATTTTGAAGCAAATTGCAGATTTTGTTGAATTACCTGGGGCTAGTGATTGCTGTGGTGCTGCTGGCACTTATGCAATTCTGCGCGCACGCGATTCCAAAAAGGTGTTTGATAAAAAAGCTAAAGAGATAGAAAAATTAAATCTAGATTTTATAATCAGCGTAAATCCAGGTTGTACCAGACAGCTCGCAACTCAACTAAAGCGTCGCAAGATTAAAACTAAAGTGATGCATATTGCTGAATTTGTGGCCTTGAGTAATTCAATTAACGCTTAATTTGAGCAGAACCGCCGGAGATAACTTCTTCCACATCTGCCAATGTAGACATTGAGTTATCTCCTGGAGTTGTCATAGTTAATGCTCCGTGAGCAACGCCATAATCCAGAGCAGTAACTAGCGGCTTGTTATTTAGTAGACCATAAATAAGGCCTGACACAAAACTATCTCCCGCCCCTACGCGATCTAGTACTTCAACATCCAAATTGATAGAGCTAGTAACCAGACCTTCGTCTTTACTCCACCCAACTGCACTATATGAATTCTGAGATGCAGATTTTAAATCTCTTTTAGTAGTGGCAACTAACTGAAAATTGGGATAAGAATTAACTACATCAGGAACTATTTCGGAGAATTGTGTCGCAGTTGATTTAATTCCAAGGGATTGAACAAAATCATCTACCCCACCGATAATTATGTCTACATATGGTGCTATTTGTTTACTGATTTCTTGTGCTTTTTCTTTGCCGCCTAGGCCAGCCCAAAGGCTTGGTCGATAATTAAAGTCATATGAAATCAAACTTCCACTTGATTTAGCAACTGACATTGCTTCCAAAATAACTTCTGGTGTTGTCTCAGATAGTCTGGCAAATATGCCACCTGTATGAAAAATTCGAGTACCTTGATTAACAAAAATTTCCTGCCAAGGAATTTTTCCAACTTTTAACTGACTAACTGCAGTATGCCCTCGGTCTGAAACTCCAACGCCGCCGCGAAGTCCAAAACCGCGCTCAGTGAAATTCAACCCGTTTCTTGCTATTCGCCCTACTTGGTCAAAATCAATCCACTGGATAAATTCAGTGCTAACACCACCAGTTGATACCAAATCTTCAACTAACCGACCTATTTCATTATCAACTAATGCAGTGACAATTGCAGATCGATAACCAAAGCATTTTCGCAAGCCCCGAGCGACGTTGTATTCGCCACCACCCTCCCAAACTTTAAACTCACGGGCAGCACGAATACGACTTTCTCCTGGATCTAACCGAAGCATTACTTCTCCAAGAGAAACTAAATCGAATTTGGTTTCTGCCACAGACTTGAACTTCATTAATTTTCTTTCAAGCTTGCAAGTTTAGTGATGGTGGTCCAGTCTCCATCAGCAATCAATTCCGGCTTTACCATCCAGCTACTACCTACAGCAACTACATTATGCAAAGCTAAATAGTCACTATAGTCATCAGCAGTGATATTTCCAGTTGGTACAAACTTAATACTTGGGAATGGTGCAGAGATGGTTTTTATTGCATTTGGACCGCCAAGTAACTTAGCTGGAAAAAACTTAACTATTTCAACACCTAAATTTAAATTCAACAAAATCTCTGATGGAGTTGAGATTCCTGGCAAATACGGCAACCCAGTTTGAAGTGCTGCTTTAATCAATGGTGCATAACTACCTGGTGAAACAAGAAACTTTGCACCAGCAGCTATTGATTGGTCTATCTGAAGCTCAGTATTTACCGAACCAGCACCAACTGTGAATCGAGAATCAGCGGCTAAAGTTTGCAAGACTTTCATTGAGTTTTTTGTTCGCAACGTTACTTCCAGTATGGAAATACCACCGGCAAGAAGAGCTTCAGCCATCGGAATAGCAAGATCTGGGTTATCTAAAGTTATTACCGGCACTACTTGTTGATTCACTAGTCGATCAATAAAGTTTTGCACCTAGTGCCTCAATCCCATAAAAATTCCTCAACGGTAACTATGTTACCAACTACAGATTTCTCTTCGCCATTGGATTTGTAAGCATCAAGATTTCTTAAATAAATTCGCCATTTTACCTTGAGTATCTGTTTCAATTGAAAATACGCTTCCAGCAAGTTCTTCATCGATATTCCAACTGGCTGTTGTAATAAATAGTGTGGTTAAGTCCTGGCCACCAAAGGTACAAGAAGCAACTTTAGTTACAGGTAGATTTATTTTCCTCAGCAACTTACCCTCGGGAGATAACTGAATTACACAGCTCCCTCCCCATAATGCCACCCATAAATTGTCATCAGCATCAAGCGTCATGCCATCTGGATTCCCCGGTATAGGAATATCAATGTAACTGCGCAATTTGATTTCAGATGTTGCAAGATTTATGTCATAAACCCCAATTTTTCTAGTTGGGGAGTCGATGAAATACATAGTCTTGCCATCAGACGTCCAGTCCAAACCATTAGCGACTGATAAAGCATCAATCATTTGGTGCATTAACCCACCATATTGATAAGAATAAAGCGCTCCATCACCACTATTTTCGTGATAACCCATAACCCCAGCCCACAATCGACCAGTTGGATCGGCCTTTGCATCATTAAACCTGCGTACATCATCAGTAATAAGTGTAAGAAGTTGCTCTCTATCTCCAGTTGGCTTCATCACACTTAAGCCACGTTGTTCAACAAGTAAATAATCATCCGAATCTTCAATCCCGATAACCGCGCCAACATGATTTCCTAATTGATATTCTTTAATCAAATCTCCTTGAGGCGAGAACTTAATCACTCGTCCGCTTAAGATATCAACCATTAACAATTCTTTAGTACGCCAATCCCAATATGCGCCTTCACCAATGATGGCATCTATTTGATAGAAAAGTTCTACATTACTCATAGTTATCCATTTGAGAAATCATGTTGTGGGCGATACTTAAGAGCCGAACTTGCTTTGCTTATATTAACTAAAGAATCAAATTTTCCATGACCTGACTTGAGTTTTACATTTGGATAAAACTGCTTAACTAACTCAGAAACTGAATGGGGGCCTAAAATATTTGAGGCTGAAACAAAGTAACTGCCAGATTGAATATCTCTATTCAAGATAGAATCAGCAGCCACATAAGCAGCATCTCGCGTATCTATATAGCTCCACAATTCTTTTTTCCCAGATTCGGGATTTTTCGCGAATTCAGCAAATCGTTTTGGCAGCAAATCAACATGATGGCCAATGTAGGGATACCGCAAAGCTACTACTCTCATTCCAAACCTAGTATTCATATATTTACCGGTTAACTCGTCAATGTTTTTAGATAATGCATATGGATCTGAGACCTGGTTTTCAAAAGATTCATCAATTGGTAAATCCTTTAATTCCACTGCAATTTCACTAAATGGCAAACCAGTAGCAGAAAAACTTGATGCTATAACCGCGCGATCAACTCCAACTCGAGTTGCAGCATCTAAAACACTAAATGTTGCAAGGGCATTACTAAACACGGCAACCGGAGTGCCGTAATCTGGATTTCTTATTGCTGCTAAATGAATAACTCCCTTTACCCCGACCATTGCTTGTGAAAGTAACTGTAGATCTGTTGCGAGTCCAATGAAGTGGTTTAATGAACCTGGATGCGATCTTGGGTTTAGATCGAGAGTTTGAAATGGGACTTCAGTAGCGGTCAATAGGTCACAAATGGCGCTACCTAATAAGCCGGCTGACCCGGTAACCAACACGGTGCCATTCAAATTCGAGGTCATCCAGGTCAGAATACCCGTTAACCCTGAATTGGTCGACACCCCACCTTGGAGTTCACCTGATATTCAACATCCAAAAAACAACAATTTTTTCGGAATACTTAACAACTATGCTATTTATTTACTGATTCAAGCAGGCGATTTAGTACTTCTTGATATCGATTACCAGTAAGTTCAATAATGTTATTTGGTAGTTCAGGTGGAGGGAGTCCACTATCTTTCTCCCAATTTGCGAGTAACCAATTTCGCACCAATTGTTTATCGAACGAAGATGGAAGCTCACCAACTTTCATCTCTACAGCGTTGCAGATCCGACTGGAATCAGGGGTAAGCACTTCGTCAGCTAGCACAAGTTCACCTAAATCATTAAGTCCAAACTCAAACTTTGTATCAATTAGGGTAAAACCCGCGCGCTCTAGAAGTTTACTTGCTTGATTAAATATCTTTATTGATTCATTTTTTACTTGTTTTGCTAAATCAGAACCTATCAATTCAACAACCTTCTCAAAATCAATATTCTCATCGTGTTTTCCTAAATCAGCTTTTGTTGCTGGGGTAAATATTGGCTCAGCTAGTTTTGAACCATTACTCAAACCAACCGGTAATTTCAATCCACATACCTGTCCGGTCTTTTGATATTCCAACCAAGCCGAACCAGTTAAGTACTTTCGCACCACACATTCGATGGGCAGCATATTGAGTCGCATTACTTCTATTGCCCTACCATCAACAACATTTGGAACTTGATTTGAAATTACGTGATTAGGCACAGATAACTGATTAAACCAAAAGAGTGAAATCGCAGTGAGTATCTTGCCTTTATTGAGAATTAAGTTAGGTAATACATAATCAAAGGCACTAATTCGATCTGAAGCAACTAGCAAAATAGTATTTTTGGGTGTTAGATATAAATCTCTAACCTTTCCCGAGTGTAGGTGCTGATAATCAGCGGGTAAATTCCAATTTGCCACTACAGAATTGCACCTGGTTGATAATTAGCAGATATTGGATTCTTCTTAGTTATTTGCGTAACTTTATTAACAATAGTATCGACTTGCATCTTTGCGCCTGCCAAAAGTACATGTGAATCTCTGGCTAAATTAGTTAAAGTTTCTAGATGAATGTTTAACTCTCTATCAGAAACTAATAGCTCAAACAAGTTGTTTGGTTTACCAATTCGGATTTCTTCAGCCGCTGCTAAAGCGTGCTTCTGCACCTGTTTATGGGCAATTTCTCTGCCAATACCTCTTTTAACTAGAAGTAACATAATCTCAGTAGTAAGTAAAAATGGTAAATATTTATCTACTTCTGCTTTAACTTGCTGTTCAAAAACTTTAAACCCTGCTAATACGGTTAGAGAAGTTTCGATAATCCCATCTAGCGCAAAAAATACCCCTGGCAGAGCTACCCGACGAACAACACTGCATGAAACATCGCCTTCATTCCATTGATTACCCGTAATGCCTGCCAACATCTGCACATATCCATTTAATACCTGATGCAAACCATTAATTCGTTCACATGAGCGGGCATTTATTTTGTGCGGCATAGCAGATGAACCAACCTGACCCGGCAAAAATCCTTCACTTACTAGTTCATGGCCAGCCATTAATCTAATTGTGATTGCTAACGAGGAAATTGGTGCAGATAACTGATACAGCAAACTCGCAACTTCATAATCAAGTGATCGAGGATATATCTGGCCGGTGCTGGTCAAAATACTGCTAAACCCAAGCGAGGATATTAAGTCTGATTCAAAGTCTGAAACTTTTACTAAATCCTGCTCAAACAAATTAGCCATATCTTGTTTAGTGCCAACTGGACCTGAAATCCCTCTAGCAGGATAACGGGCAATTAATTCTTGCAACGCGGTATAACCAATAAGTATTTCATCAATCGTACTTGCAAATCTTTTACCTAAAGTTGTTAATTGAGCAGCAACATTGTGACTGCGAGCCACCATTGCTAAATCGCGATGGCCTTGCGCCTTTATCGCTAATTGGTTTAGTACTGCCACAAATCGCTGCTCAATTAGATTTAAACTAGAGAGTATTTGGGTCTGCTCAATATTTTCAGTTAAATCTCTCGAAGTCATACCTTTGTGTATTTGCTGATAACCAGCTAGTTCATTAAATTCATCTATTCGAGCTTTAACATCGTGCTTGACTGCACGTTCACGAGCTGCAATTGATTCAAGATTTACGTTATCGATTTGTTTTTCATATGCAGCAATTACATTATCTTCTACTTTGATGCCATATTTTGCCTGAACTTTTAGTACTTCAATCCAAAATTTACGTTCTAACCTTATTTTCTCTTTAGGTGACCAAATGGCAATCATTTCTGGTGATGAATATCTACTTGCGAGCACATCATTGATTGTCATCTCTAGCCTCACTTACCTAAACCAATATCAGATCGGTATTGGCTTCCAGCAAAATTGATTCCAGCAACACCTTGATATGCCAATTTTCTTGCCTCAGCAATTGAGGACCCAGTTGCAGTAACGGCGAGCACCCGACCACCAGCTGTTTTCACTGCCCCATTGTCTATCTTTGTGCCGGCGTGAAATACCACCAGGTTGGGAGTTTGCGGGATTTCTATTGAAATTTTATCCCCACTTCGAGAGCTTTCCGGATATCCAGCAGATGCAAGCACCACTGTTATAGCACTTCCAGCAAAACTTGGTACTGGAATCTCATTTAATTCGGCACTAGCTGCCTTGTGCAACAAATCAGTAAGCGAGGATTGCAATAACGCAAGAACTACTTGAGTCTCAGGATCGCCAAATCTAGCATTGAATTCAATGACTTTTAGTCCAGAATTTGTTCGAATCAATCCACAATACAAAACTCCAATAAATTGTGATCCCATACTTGCCAACTTATTCACTATTGGTTGTGCTATTTGATTAACTACTTCTGTTTCAAACTCTTTACTAAACCAAGAAACCGGTGAATATGCGCCCATACCACCAGTGTTAGGACCGATATCGCCATCAAATATACGTTTATAGTCTTGAACTGACAACAGCGGATAGACAGTTTCTCCGTCTGTCACACAAAGCACACTGACCTCTTCCCCTGTCAAAAACTCCTCTACTACAACTTTGTTGCCCATTAGAAAGCAGGTTTGCGCATGTGTTAACGCTTCTGCTTGATTATCAGTAACAACTACACCCTTACCTGCAGCTAGACCATCATCCTTGATCACATAAGGCGCACCAAATTTGATGATTGCATTAACAACATCATGTGCATTTTGGCAAGTAACTGATTGAGCTGTTGGAATTTCAAGTTCAACCATCAATTCTTTAGCAAATGCTTTACTAGCTTCAATCTTTGCTGCATCTTGATCTGGACCAAAAACAAGAATGCCCTTATCGCGTAGCGCATTAGATACACCAGCAACTAATGGAGCTTCTGGCCCAATTACTACTAAGTCAACTTTCAAGTTATTTGCTAACTCAACAACTGCTGAACTGTTAACAATATCTATAGCAAAACAGTTTTCTATGCCGAGTTCAGAAATAATGCCAGCATTAACACCGGTTGCAAAAAGGGTATTGCCTTCCTGTTTTAACCGATGCACTAAAGCGTGCTCGCGACCGCCAGAACCTACTACCAATATCCGCATATGGTTAAGACCCACCCTCGCGCAATTCTAGGCGAGAGCAGCCCATTATCTGCTTGGATTTCTCGTTAAAACCGCTCCACCTGCAGGATCTTCAAAAACGCGCAATTTCGTCACAACTTCATTGGTACGTGCATCTCGTACCTGATATTCATATTCAGCTTGCACGGTATAACGAGCTTCACCAGTTGGCACATTAAATCGAATCTCAGTGCCGCGGTTATCAGCTGTAATTGTTCGAGACTGCACTGCTTTACCATCTCGCAATAACACAATCTTCCAATTAACTGCTAAATCACCTGCTGGCACCACAATTGTCGATGGCGTGGTGGCATCCATGATTAAGATGCCAGTTAAGCCAAATGGCTTAACTTCAAATCTAGTATTGACCGAGCGCTCACCAGTGTTTAATACAACGAAATATCTACCAATGGCAGCTGGTGTAATAAAAGTTAATTGACCATTTCGCGGCACATCTTTAATTTCAATTAAGAAGCTCTTATTGCCGTCATTTAAAAATAAACTGGCTTTTGCGGCTTCTAGTCCAACAATGCTAACTGAAATTGGGAGCGAGAAACCTTCAGTAATTGCAGATGTGCGAGGTGAGATATAAACGCCTGGATTGCGAGTTTCTTCTTTTGGCACAACTGGTACAGGCTCAGTTTCTTCCTTGGGCTGCGTGCTGCTAGTTGGGTTGTTAGCAGGTTTAGGTGTTGCTGGTTTTGGTAATGCTGGCAGCGCATAACCTGCTGCCAATGAACGGTTAACGCTGAAACCCCGAGCAAATCCTTCATATTGATCGCCGGGCCCATTAACGCCAGTAATCACACCACCAAATTTGGCAATTAGTGATAAGTCATCGCGCATCGAACCAAAGATGGGATAACCCAGCCCAATTGATCTAACTACGTTAAAGCCCTTACCAAAACCTTCGAACTGATCACCTTTACCGTTAACGCCAATGATCACGCCACCAAACTGACTAATTAAAGTCAGATCATCTTGCAAGAAGCGTCGCTCCGAAGTTGAGTTCTCGCTAGTGGTATTTCTAGGCGTGGAGTTACTTGGTGTCATCGCAGTGGCGGGTGCAACTAGGGCAAGCGAGATCGCAACGGCAATAGCCGCAGTTCTAATCCCGCTAAATTCCATGGTGGTAGTTTGCCTGCATTTCCTAACAACCTTACCTCTTCTGTCTGATTTGCCCGATTAATTTCAGGCATCCTTCAGTAAATTCCAAGAGATGAGCCGATTTCCTCACGATACGCGCAAAAAGCGCAGCTAAGGGGGTAGCTATGGACTTGGGGGTGCCGCAAGTGGCACCGGCGAAGATCAGCACCACACCCTATTAATCACACCCTCTTAATAAGGAGTGGGCAATTTGGGTAATTCTGGTGCTGACCCATCGAAACGAACTCATTACTAACTAGGCTTCGCCCGTGCTATTAAGTGACCGAGACATCAAAGCTGAACTTGCCGCGGGCCGTGTAAAACTTGAGCCCTATGACGAAAGCATGGTGCAGCCCAGCAGTATTGATGTTCGATTAGACCGGTTCTATCGCACTTTTGAGAATCATCGCTATCCATTTATTGATCCAGCAACTGAGCAAAGCGATTTAACTAGGCCATTTGAAACTGCCGCTGATGAAGCATTTGTGCTGCATCCGGGTGAATTTGTGCTCGCTTCCACTTATGAAGTAATCACGCTCCCCGATGACATTGCCGGGCGGTTGGAAGGTAAATCATCGCTGGGCAGATTAGGTCTGTTAACTCATTCCACTGCTGGCTTCATTGATCCAGGATTCTCCGGCCATGTCACCCTTGAGCTAAGCAATGTCGCAACGCTGCCAATCAAGCTTTGGCCCGGGATGAAAATTGGACAATTGTGCTTATTCAGATTGTCTTCACCAGCAGAGCACCCATACGGTTCAGCCGTTTATGGCTCCAGGTATCAAGGCCAGCGCGGTCCGACCCCATCAAGATCCCATTTGAACTTCCATCGAACTGAGATCAAGGAATAATTCTTAGTTTTGTTGCAAGCGTTTTCTGGTAAGAGCAAATTTAGAATCTACGTTAAGCCAACTAAGAATTGGGCAGCCTATGTTGGCCGAGCATTCACAGTGCAGGTCATTGGCTAATTTGCCAGATTCCCTTTCGTCACGAATCTGCTCGCAGTAGAGTTTGGCTATGACCACCCTAGAGCGATTAGCGATCTCTCGGCTAAGTCATCGCTTTGGCTTTGGCCCTAGACCTGGTGAATTCAACCGACTGTTGAGCCTTGGCTTACCAAAAGTCCAAGAGCTGCTGTTAACTAAACCGCAATTTGATATTTTTGCTGACAATCAACCACTGCCAAATGTTTATGATGCTGGTCGGCGGCCACCTAACACCTCAGACCAATTAGGTAATTATTTGTTGGATAAGCGAGCTCAATTTCAAACTCTGCTATTTTGGTGGTTAGACCGAATGGTGATCTCAGATCACGGCTTAACCGAGCGAATGACTTGGTTCTGGCATGGCCATTGGGCAACTTCATACACCAAAGTTGATGATGCGCTGCCGATGTTTAATCAGAATCAAACGCTGCGTCAGCATGCGCTAGGTAATTTTGCTGCCATGTCTAAAGCGATGGTTAATGATGGCGCGCTGATTTATTGGCTAGATGGGCAACTAAATACCTCAAGGGCACCAAATGAGAATTTATCACGCGAATTAATGGAGCTATTCGTGCTTGGCGTTAATCGCTACAGTGAAAATGATGTGCGAGAAACTGCAAAAGCATTAACTGGCTATAAGGTAAATAAAACATCAGGGGCGGTTAGTTTTAATCCAAGACAACATCACAATGCCTCGATCACCTTTTTGGGTACTACCGGTAAATATGATGCTAATTCACTAAGCGACTATTTAGTTACTCGGGATGACTGCGCATTATTTATTGCTGAGCGACTTTGGTACCGATTTATCTCCAGCGCTCACCCAGTTACTGGGATAAATCAGCAGAGCGTATTTCAGTCACGAGAAATTGCGCCGCTGATTAAAGCCATTGGCACCAGCAGCGCGATTACTGACCCAAAGCACGCCATGGTGAAATCACCAGTTGATTGGTTTGTTTCGATTTGTCGTGCTTTTAGCATTAAGCCAAGTAATTATCAGAATTTGCCGCAGTTACGAACTGGATTAGTGGCATTAGGTCAGTTGCCATTCCAACCGCCTAACGTGGGTGGCTGGCCAGTTGATCAAGCTTGGTTATCTGCAGCAGCAGCTCACAACCGAATCTCATTCACCACCGCGCTATTGCGAGAAGCAAATCTGGCACCAATTACTGACTTAAGAGATTCGGAGCGAATTGGCGCACTGGCTGATTGGTTAGGGGTTTATCAGTGGTCTGATCGCACGTTGCTTGCGTTTGCTGGTGCGCGAAAAGATCCAGCACGCCTTGCATTATTGGCAGTTAATGCACCTGAGTATTTAGTGAACGCGTAAGGGGATTGCAGATGGATACCATTACCAGACGAAAGTTCCTGCAAGTGTTTGGTGCCGGTGCAGCAGGTGCGGTTGCCACGTCATTAACTATTGAAGATATTGCCCAAGCGGCAATGGATCGACCATTACCGCTGGGCACACCGATTTTGGTAGTAGTGACGCTATATGGCGGCAATGATGGCCTAAACACATTAGTGCCAGTTAATGATCCAATCTATCAAGCGATGCGGCCTGGAATTGCCTATTCACCTGATCAAGTATTACCGCTAGCTGAAGATTTGTATCTCAATGGTGCGATGGATGGACTGTTCTCATTTTGGCAGAAAAACCAAGTGGCAATTGTGCGCGGTGTTGGTTATCCCAATCCAGATCGTTCCCATTTCACTTCGATGGCAATTTGGCAATCGGCTACATTAGCGGCGGTTAAGACTGGTTGGTTAGGAAGATGGATTGAAACGCAACCACGCGATCCGCTGCTGGCAATTTCATTAGGCTCAGTATTACCCCCGCTACTAGCTGGCGCTAACGGATTTGGTTCAGTGTTGCCGCTAGGTGGATTGCGGATTCCAACTGGCGCAGTTGGTAATGATTGTCGTCGAATATCTGCGCCCAGCACCTCGGATAATGAACTACAAGCATTAGCAGCACAGACGATGCGAGATTTATTCACTGTTTCAAGCGATATCACCCCGATTTTGCGCGGACCTGCCCCAGCAGCACCTGATCTGCCAACTTCAATTGGGGGCAATGCTGGTGGCGAAACTAATTTATCGCAGCAACTTGATGTGGTGGCAAAACTAATTGCAGCTGGCGCTCCAACTCGAGTTTGGTCAGCATCATTAGGCGGTTTTGATACTCATGCTGATGGGAAAGATTCGCAATCAGTGCTGTTGGATGTGGTATCTGATGGCATTACCAGGTTCATGGCACAACTTAAATCAACTCAGCGTAGCCAAGATGTGGTGGTTTTAGTCTATAGTGAATTTGGTCGAAGAGTTCGGGCTAATGCATCTGAAGGAACCGATCATGGAACTTCTGGTCCAGTATTTGTCATTGGTGAAAAGGTTAAAGGTGGGTTTTATGGTGATCAACCATCGCTAGCTAATTTGAAAAATGATGATCTCACAGTCACAACCGACTTCAGGGATGTTTACGCCACCATCCTTGAGAAAGTGCTGCAAACACCAGCTGAGCGGGTACTGGGTAATTGGCGCGGTCGAATTCCGCTGCTTTAATAATTGCGGTTATTTACTTAAATCCCGCAGCACAATCGTGGCATCTCGAGCTTGGCCTACACCGATCGCCGATATTGGCGCTCCAGATTGCTCTTCCAAGAACTTCACATAATCCTGCGCAGTCTTGGGCAGGTCGCTGAAGCTTCTGGCTCCAGTGATATCTGATTTCCAACCAGGCAGCGTTTCATAAACTGGTTTGGCGTGATGGAACTCAGTTTGCGTCATTGGCAGTTCACTATGTACTTTGCCATCTATTTCATAACCAACACATGCTGGAATTTGATCAAAACCTGAAAGTACATCTAATTTAGTTAAGAAGAAATCAGTTATGCCATTCACCCGAACTGCGTAACGAGCAACTGGTGCGTCATACCAACCACAGCGTCGCTCACGTCCAGTTGTAGTGCCAAACTCACCGCCAACATCTCGCAGTTCTTTACCATTCTGATCAAACAACTCTGTTGGAAACGGACCGGCACCAACACGAGTGGTATATGCCTTAATAATTCCAATCACAGTTGAGATTTTGTTTGGGCCAATTCCAGATCCAGTTGCCGCTCCGCCAGCAACTGGATTAGAAGAAGTTACGAATGGATAAGTGCCATGGTCCACATCCAACAGCGTCCCTTGGCCGCCTTCTAGCAGAATTGTTTTGTTTTCAGTTAGCGCATTATTTAGTAGTAGTGAAGTGTCAGTGACATATGGCTTTAATCTGTCGGCAAAAGAAAGCAGTGTTTCAGTTACTTGATTCGCTTCTACTGCCCGTCTGTTATAGATCTTCACAAACAGCTCATTTTTAGTGGCCAGCGCTGCTTCCACCTTCTGACTTAAAATTGATTCGTCATACAAATCTTGAATTCGAATACCAATTCGACTCACTTTATCCGCATAAGTTGGACCAATACCACGTCCGGTGGTGCCAATTTGTCGCTTACCTAAAAACCGCTCAACAACTTTGTCTTGCAATACATGATAGGGCGCAATCACATGAGCGTTTGCAGAAACTTTTAGTTTTGAAACATCAATGCCGCGTTCAATTAAGCCATCTAGTTCTTTAAACATTACTGCGAGATCAATTACTACGCCATTACCAATTACTGGTACCACGTTTGGGCTAAGAATGCCAGAAGGCAGTAAATGCAACGCATATTTTTCTTTGCCAGTTGGCGTATTGATTACTACTGTGTGGCCTGCGTTATTACCACCTTGATAACGAACTACATAATCAACAGCTGAACCTAAAAGATCAGTTGCTTTACCTTTACCTTCATCACCCCATTGGGCGCCAATAATTACTATCGCTGGCATTAGCTCACCCAACTTAAATCTAAATTGTGCTCAGTGCCGGTGCACTCAACAATAAAATTTGCTAACCGATAAACCTCAGCTTCTTCACCAATAGCTTTAGCAGCTCTTCCTAGCGCTGCTAAACACCATAAAAATCCGCGATTGCCTTCATGGGCAAAAGGCACAGGCCCGACGCCTTTCCAGCCTGATTTTCTGAGTTGATCTAATGCCCGGTGATAACCAACTCGAGCATAGGCATAACTACCCAATACTTCACCTGATTTCCATGCAGCTTCTGCTGCTAACGCCCAAGCTAGTGGTTGATCTGGAAATGCTTTAGGTAACTCCATTGGGGCAGTTGTTTCAATTGCTTTATTTAGTTCAGGATTAATTGGCAGCAGAGTTGGATCTGCTGGATTTAATAAGTTCATTTGATCTTCGTTCCAGTTGACCGGAGATCTTCACATGCTGTTACCACTCGCTTAGCCATGTTGGCTTCCGCTAACTTGCCATAACTTCTAGGGTCATACATCTTCTTATTTCCAACTTCGCCATCTATTTTTAGAATTCCGTCATAATTCTTAAACATATGATCAGCAATTGGTCTAGTAAAGGCATATTGAGTATCAGTATCGATATTCATTTTGATTACACCATAATCTAAAGATTCTCTGATCTCAGAGAGCAGCGAGCCAGAACCGCCATGGAAAACTAAATCAAACGGCTGAGTCTTATTACTTTCTTTACCAACTGCGCTTTGTATTTCATCTAATATCTTTGGCTCAAGCTTCACATTGCCTGGCTTATATACGCCATGCACATTGCCAAAAGTGGCAGCTAATAAATATCTGCCGTTTTCACCAAGACCTAGCTCATGAGCCGTCATAAGTGCATCTTCAGTAGTGGTATATAACTTGGCATCTGCTGATGCTTCAATACCATCTTCTTCACCACCAACAACGCCAATTTCTAATTCCATAACGACGTTTGCTTTCACGCAAAGTTTTAGCAACCGCTTCGCGGTTGCTAAATTCTCTTTCATTGGCAGAATTGAGCCATCCCACATCTGTGATTGAAACAACGGATTTTTTCCTTGCTTAACCCGTTCGACGGAGTTAATTAATAGCGGCTCCATAAAACCATCAAGTTTTTCTGGTGGGCAATGATCTGTGTGAAGCGCAATATTGACTGAATACTTCTCTGCCACTACATGGGCAAATTCAGCAAGAGCAATTGCACCAACCACCATGTCCTTAGCAAGCTGGCCTGATGCAAATTCCGCACCACCCCAACTGAACTGCACAATGCCATCTGATTCCGCTTCAGCAAAACCTCTAATTGCAGCAACTATGCTGTTTGATGAGGTGCAGTTAATAGCAGGGTAGGCAAATTTGCTGGCTTTAGCTCGATCGAGCATTTCATGGTAGATCTCAGGTGTAGCAATAGGCATAAGTGCTCCTTGCTGGCCTATCCTCTCAAACAGACCTCCGCAAAGCCTCTTTGGGCGCTGATTTCTCCCACAAATCTGTCCCTTTTCCTAATATCAATTGTTTTGTATTCTGACGCTATGTGGATAAGCAAATGGCGTGAAAACCGGCGCAAGAAAAAGCGGGCAGCACGGTTGCGTGCCATTATCGACCGGATAGTTACGGAAGACCGCGAACTATTGGATCGGTTAGCTAAGTGGGATTAACCCAAGTGCTGCATCGCCCAGGCATACATAGCAATCGCTCCTGCCGCGGAGGCATTCATAGATCTAGTTGAGCCGTATTGGCTGATTTCATGTACCGCACTAGCCGCATTAATCGCTTCTTCAGATAGTCCAGGTCCTTCTTGACCAAACAGCAACACACACTCTTTAGGTAGTGTTGCGGTTTCTAATCTGGTGGAATTATCTGTGTTATCTATCGCAATTATTGGCAGGTTATTTTCTTGACACCAAGACACAAAACTTGCCACTTCGCCGTGATGCATGACGTGAAGATACTTATCTGTAACCATGGCACCTCGGCGATTCCAATCGCGTTTGCCAACAATATGAACTTTTGCCACATTGAACGCATTTGCAGTTCTAACTATAGATCCAATGTTTAGATCATGCTGCCAATTTTCAATAGCAATTTGTAATGGGTGGCGTTTAGTGTCTAAATCTTTAACTATTGCTGCAACTGACCAATATCGATAATGATCCAACACGTTTCGGCGATCCCCATTTTCCAGCAGTTCTGGATCGTATTGCTCGCCTACTGGCCAAGGCTTGGGATAAGGACCAACTCCAACTACTGGATAAAACTCGCCTGGCCCTAAATCACCGAGATCATCGGTCATCTGCGTTTCTTTCGAAACAACTTAAATATCTTTCGCTTGATCGCTTCTATTCGCACTTCAATTTTTGAACTGCGCGAAGTTGGACCAGAATGGGTGACCGATGCTAAGAACTTCTCAACAGAGCTGATATCAAATTCCAGTTCAGGTTCTTTATCTTCCTTTTTAGGCAGCCCCACTACAGATGATCTAAAACTAGAAAATTCGGTGCTATTGCATCTAGTGCAGACCCGCACACCTTGCGGCTCGCTCTTCCCACACGATAAACACAGCGGCATAACCAAATTCTAAGCGTATTCCTTAGATAGGGTTTCACCTATGAGCCAAGCCAAAGATCAACTAAAACGACAGATATTAGATAAAGCAGTAGTGCACGGCAAAGTAGTACTTTCCTCTGGCAAAGAAGCCGATTACTATGTTGATCTGCGCCGTGTCACCCTTGATGGCTTAGCCGCACCGTTAGTTGGCAAAGTGATGCGAGAGTTAACGGAAGATTGGGAATATGACGCAGTTGGTGGACTTACGTTAGGTGCTGATCCAGTGGCAACCGCAATGTTGCATGACGCTGCACAGAATGGCCAAGTATTAGATGCATTCGTAGTGCGCAAGGCCGATAAAGCCCACGGCCTGCAGCGCCGAATTGAAGGCGCTGAAGTTAGCGGCAGAAGAGTGTTAGCGGTGGAAGACACTTCCACAACTGGTGATTCGGTTCTAGCAGCCGTTGAGCAGTTAGAAAAAGCAGGGGCGATTGTGGTTGGCATTGCGGTTATTGTTGATCGCGGGGCAGGAGCCATTCTCACCCAAAAGGGTTATCAGTTTAAAGCTGCTTTTTCGCTCAGTGACTTGGGCTTGTGACAGATAATTGATGATTTCGATTACTACAAATAAACTAATAAAATTAAGTTCCATGCTGCTTACTGCAGCCATGATTTCATTAGCTGCGATCCCGCCAACAATTGCTGCGCCAAAACCTAAAGCAGGAGCCAGTTGCACAACTGTTGGCAAAGTGCAAAATGTTGGTGCTAATAAGTTTGAATGCACTAAATCTGGCAATAAAAAAATCTGGCAACGAGTTAAGCCCAAACCGGTCGCCACGCAAATATCCGCCTGGGGTGCACCAGCGGTTTATGACCTCGCCAAAAATCCAGAGCTTTCGTTCAATTTCACCATCACAACTAATGCCAATATTGATCTTCCCAAAATAACAGCAGTATTTACTGCCACAGCAGCGGATTTTGAAATCCCAACTCAAACCCTTGAATTACCGGTAACAGTGCTAGAACTAAGTCGAACTGAGATCACTCGCACCTACCAGGGTAATTTGAAATTAACTAGCCGGGATCCAATCGGACAATGGCGTTGGAAAATAGAAACCTTAACTGTGAACGGATCAACGATTGCAGGAATTTTGCTAAATTCAACTCAAGAGCAATTTGCTTTCACTAGGCCCACCTTTGGTGGCGTAGCTGCAATACCAATTAATCCATCGCCAATAACGACTTATAACTCCTTTAAAAATGAAAAGTTTCAGCTCTATCCATGGGAGGGAGAGAATTTAGTCATTTTGACAAAAACTAATTCCCTTTCACCAAGCATCATGGGCCGAATTCTCTACACCCTAAATAGGTCATATCAAAGCTATGCCGCACAAACTAATTTCCGACCCATGTTGTTTAAGAAACACAATAACAAAGCAACTATCGCCGCGCTTGGCCCAGATGAAGTTGGTTGCGGTGCAGCCTGTGGTTATTTAGGAGCAACGGGAATTGAGATTGGCCAAGGGTTCTTTAATCGACTCTATAACGGGGTAGAGAAATTTGATCAATATGACCAAGTGTTGTTTTATGAGTTAGGTCGAAACTTCTGGGATTATGGTGGCTATAAGTTTCAGTTAAGCATTAATGGCGCCGGCAATATTGAAGCTAGCCCGTTTTGGGATGTTTCAACTACTGGCTTTGCCGTCTACATGCGCTATGCCACAGCAGAGATTAACGGCATTCCGATGCAACCGGTCTATAACGGTTCACATATCCCATGGCCTAAATTTGTCGAAGACACTAAATCACTGGTGACGCTGCAAAAAAACAGTCCAAACTCAAACTTTGCCAATACGTTCCAATCCAAAAAACAACCAGTGGGTGGCCCACTTGGGGTGTATGACTTCTGGACCTCAGTAATGATGCATTTCGCGCAGGGCAAAGATCTAGCTAAATTCAATACTGATTTCTATGCTGCACTTTATCGACAATCAACCCCAACCAGCACCGCTGGAATTGTGGCTAACTTTGTGGCGGCGATATCTAGTGCTGCCGGCCGGGATGTTTCAACCGAGTTTTATAGCGAACTGAGATTTAATGACGCCAAAGCGTTGCCGTAGTTAATCTTTCTGTCGCCTGGCAAATTCATGGCTGAAGTACCTAATTAATGGCCGCGGTAATGTTCGCGAAACTGTGCTCATGGCTTTGTATTGCGCACCAGGCACGGATATCACTTGACCTGATCTAGCATCTTTGAGGGACTCTTTGGCAACTTGCTCTGGTGTTAACCACAGCCAGCTTGGCACTTCATCGTCTTTCATCTGGCTTCGATCAAAGAATTTTGTTTTGGTAAAACCAGGTGCAACTGCTGTCACTTGCACCTTTGTTCCCTTAAGTTCCGCTGCAATTGCTTCCGTAAAAGAAGTGACATAACTTTTAGCCGCAGCATAGGAGCCAGTTGGTAGCCAGGCGGCAATAGAAGAGATGTTTAACACAATGCCAAGATTGCGGTTAATCATGTTAGGCAATACTGCATGGGTTAACACCATTACTGCTTTAACCAGAACTTCGAGTTGTTCTAGTTCTTCGGCTAACGAGTTCTGACTAAATGGTAGTGAAGAGCCAAAGCCAGCGTTATTCACTAAAACGTCTATTTTTTCTAATCCTTTTAGGTGATTACCAGTTTTCATGATCTCATCATGAATTGATAAATCAGCCACAAAGATCTCACTAGTTGCGTTAAGTTCATTTTGCAGTTTCTTCAGTTTCTCTTCACTGCGACCAATCAGCAGTAACTCATATCCTTCATCAGCTAATTGCTGGGCGTATGCCAAGCCAATACCAGTGGTTGGCCCGGTGATTACTGCGAGTTTCACCGAGCCAGTCTGGCCTAGGGAGGCTAAGAGCGCATCTGGAAGGATGGGTTCGCAATTAATTTGCCGTTTAATTGCAAGGCATCGATATTCAATTCCGCAGGATCACCTGAAAGTATTAACTTCAACTTTCCATGCCTATTGCTACGCCAGCTAATTAGTTGATCAGTACTTAAATCGACTTGAGCAATCACCCTACTACTTAACTTATCATTAACATCGAACCATTACTGCCTATTAGCTTCAAGCTGCCAATACCAGCTGCAATAGTGCGAGTTAACTTTGTCTCACCATTAATTCTCAGCACTTCGCCACCAATCGCACCTCGCATCACTACTTTTTGCTTAATTGCTGGCAATACAACCGGTGCAATATCGGAGATAGCCACTATGGGTTCAGGTTTGATTTCAACTTCTGGCGTTATCACTGCTGTCACGTTTGAGGTAAGGGTTGTGATCTCAACAGTGCTTTGCGTAATCACCGTCGGTGTCACAATAGGTTGATTGTCAATTGTTTGGGTAACTGATTGTGTTGTTGTAGGTTCAGGATCAGTTGGCACAATTGCTGGCGTTATTGGCTCAGATTTAGTTACCTCTTCATTCCCACCTCGATCAGCAATACCTGATTGATCGGTGCTCGAATTAGATTCAACCTCATCTGTTGGCTGTGCTGAAGTTGGTTGTGCTTCAGGTTCGGTAGTTGATTCGGTAGTTGTGGTTGGCTCTGCTGTTTCATCTAATTCAGTTGATGGTTGTGGATCTGTCGTGTCAGTGGATTGGGTGTTTTCAGTAGTGGTTGGCGTGGTGGTGGGTTCAGTAATCGGTGCTGAATCAGGCTCTAGAACTAAAGTTGAACCAGATTCAGTTGACGGTTCTGCGTTTGTTGAATCAGGTTCAGCTTACTCCGGTTCAGGCTCTGGTTCTGGCGCTGGTGCTGTAATTTTGAAATCTGCTGCAGCCAAATTCACTAACCCCATGGTGGTAGCAATTCCGCCAATTGTGACTACCCCAACTCTTGGATACATCAAGGTGAATCCGGCAATCGCTGCACCATTTCTAAAACTCACTCCAGTTATGAGAAATTCACCATCAGGCAAAGTCAGCACTGGTGATTCAATAGTAAACTTATTAACTGTTGAGTTTGGGGTAGTGCTAACTAAAAACTGTCCCGCATTACACATAAAGCCATCCCAGTTTGCTTTAGGACAGATCCAAACTCGAGTGATATCCGAATAGGTAGAACCGTGAATTCGATTAATGATTAAGTCAAACTTGATTTTGCCATTCACAAAATAACTGCTGGCATCACTTGATATTGAAACTAACCCCAGCAGCGGATCTGGCCAATCTTGCGCCGATCCGCTGCTGGAGTTAGTAACAAAAAACATAATGCTTAATAAAACAGAACTGATCTGTTTGAGATATTTCATCTCTCCCCCTTAATAAGAAGCGGGAGTTTTCCGATCAATTAGTCTTATTCACTAAATTGAGTAATCACCTAAGCAGCGGATGCCAGTTGGGCGATAAGGCGATAAATTATCGCTATGGCAATAGTTATTTATGACGGGGATTGTGCGTTTTGCTCGTCAGCTGCTAGATTTGCGCAGGCAAGAGTTGCACCAAATCTCAACTATTCGCCCTATCAATTCACTGAGTTAGCCAAATACGGCATCACAACAGAACAAGCCCAAAGTTCACTTAAGTTTGTAAAAGCGAACGGCGAGGTACTTTCTGCTAACTGCGCGGTAAGTCAGATCTTGCTAAGTGGGAACAAAGTCTGGAGATTGCTGGGCATGATTACTACGCTGCCAATTATTCGATCATTAGCCGCTTTGGGTTATGAGGTAACCGCGAAATATCGACATAAACTTCCTGGCGGCACGCCCACTTGCAAAATGTAATTAGTTATGAAATGACTAAGGGCCCGGATTTCGCCGGGCCCTTAGCTTTGGAATTACTTCCGTGAGTTACGGCGCAAGCACGATTACCTGATTTGAGAACAAACCAGTTCCTTCTTGCTTAACGCGGATAACTACATCACCCTTTGGAGCTTTGATTGAGGCATTGAAGTCGCCAGGTGCTGTTACTTCATATGTCCTTGCTCGCTCAACCCAAGCAGTCTTTCCGACTCGCTTGATGTAGACGATGATGTCACCTTCGCCGTCAGCAGCGGTACCAGAAAGAATTATACGTCCAGCCTTTTGAGCAATGCTCAAAGTTGGCTTGTCGTAAACTGGCACTGGTGCCTCAGCAGCAACTGTTACAGATATAGTTACTGTAGATGCTGCGGCTGTTAGACCATTTGTACCAGCAGTTGCACTTGTTGCAGATCCAGCTGCAGCCTTTAACTGTGCACCAGTACCAGTGATAGTAATGGTTCCAGCTCCAGGTGTCTGGCTTGCTACAACACCAACCATGATGTTTCCATTAGCATCAGTTGTGGTGAACTGCTTGCTAAGGGTTGGCCCTTCAACTAATGCAGAACCTGCTCCAGTAACAGTTACAGTTGCGCCAGCGGCTGCTACCGCACTTTTAACTGCGTTACCAAATGCATCACTAGCAGCAATTGTGATTACTGCGAATGCACCTGGCTTTAGTGACAAGGAAGCCTTGTCAGCATTTAGATTACGGATTGCATCGCCAGCAGAAGCTGCTGTCAATGAGTTGAATGCATAGAACCTAGCTGATGCTGTCTTGGTACCAAGTTTCATGGTAACTGAGTTTTCACCAGTCTTGGTTGCTACTGCATAGAATGCTGAACCAGAAGCCACAGTTACTGTGTCCTTTAGTGTTGCAAGTGTCTGTGCAGTTGCGCAAGAAGTTGTGGTGAACTTAACGCCAGCAGAACCTGTTACAACTACCTGACCAGCTGGGCTGGTGTTTGGCGTGAAGGCTACGCAAACGTCATTTGCGTCAAGAGTTCCATCAGTTGCAGCTGTTGCAATGGTGTAAACCTCGTTTGAGTTACCAGCACCGGTTGAACCAGTGTAGATAACTGATGATGCAGGATATGTTGTCACTGGGTTAACAGTGGTGGCTGTATCCTGATCTGAAACAGCATCAGCGTAGGTCAATGTATCTGGTGAGCCAGATGCATTGAAGTTAACGACAACTGCAGCGGCGGGAGTAACTGTCAAACCAGTCTTAACAGCAGCAGCAACAAGTGAAACAACTGTAGTTGCAGCAGCTG
>Ga0194116_10000507_pt1 | contig 68015 bp, 71 predicted proteins | sample TA2MahsurfametaG_4_FD_148617 | JGI IMG/M metagenome (GOLD analysis project Ga0194116, IMG submission 148617) | Freshwater microbial communities from Lake Tanganyika, Tanzania - TA2015008 Mahale S9 surface | ecosystem: Environmental > Aquatic > Freshwater > Lake | place: Tanzania: Lake...
TTTGATGTCAATAAAGAAATCTTGTTGTACAGAGATATCAAATCTTTGTAACATTGGGATTGCGAGAGCGTTTCTCTCAGCGTATTGACCTCTTCTTGTAGAAAGATATTTGTCTTGGTCGATGTAAGCGTCAAATGCAGCTTGTTGTTGAGCTTCAGTGAATGTTACACCACCTGATACAAATTGAGCAAATTTGATGTCTGTAGCTTTGTTTGGAACGAAGATAAGTTCATTGTTATTTACTCTATCGCCGTTTAGGTCACCCGCTACGAAGTAGCTGAATGGGTTACCTTGTTGTCCTACATAACCTAATGTGATTGTTGTAGCGCCAGCACCTTTCTTTGCACCATTCTCCAATTTATAACCAAGAAGACCAACAACTCTGTTGGGAATCCAGTTATCAGAGAAAGCTAAAGGAAGGTCATTGTTTCCGTTGATTGCTCTTGCTGACTGCCAAGAACCAGAAGCAATCGAACCAGCACTCATGTAATCTTTTGAAAGTGATGTGGTCCAAGCGAGTGAACCCCAAAGACCTTTCTGTACAGGATATTTTAACTCCACAGTTGCGGATGTGTTAAACGCTCCGTTTCTGTTCGTTAAAACTGCACCCATTGATACGTTGTCATTTACTCTTACGCCAGCGTCGTTTCTTGCGAATACGGGTCTCTTGTCAGGACCATTGAACACTCCCACAGGAACATCCAAGTTAGCGTTGTAATAATGAACTGCGTTTACAAATCTGTTGTACATAAGTTCCACAGTTCCGATAAATCCGTATGGTAACTTCTTGTCTGCAGCAAGGTTGGATTTCCACACTTGAGGGAACTTGTAGTTAGGGTCAGTAAAAGCTAAGTCAAAAGTAGAAGGAAGCGTTGGTGTAGAAGGAATAAAGTATTGGTTAGGGTTAGCTGTGAAACCGTAGTTTGCAGCTGCCGCACCTGATACATCAATAAATCCTGTCAAAACACCATTATTACCCACTTGATTAGATACGAATACATAAGGAGGTCTTCCTGTGAATACACCTGAACCACCTCTTACTTGTAAATCATTCTGACCTTTGTGATTGTAGTTGAAACCAAATCTTGGTTCGAAAAGAACCTGAGTTTTTGGTAATACACTTGTGTTGAATTTCTCACCACCAGCGAAAGTCATTGCTGTAACAGCTTTGTTTTCGAGTGCAGTGTTTTCAAATCCAATAATAGCTACTCTCAAACCACCGGTAAGTTTCAAGTTAGCGTTGTACTGATACTCATCCTGAACATAAAGGTCAAGACGAGAAGTTTTCAAAACTTGCAATGGTTCGATTCCACCAGGAAGTGCTGAATAGCGAAGTTGGAATCTTGCAGGAGCAAGAGTTGAAGGTCTACCACCGTTTGTTAATGATTGATTAGCTGCTGTGTAAAAATCTGCAAGAGAATTGAAGATATACACACCGTTCGAAGCGGGATAGAATAAGTTATTAGAACGATATTTTTCAAAATTAACACCAGCCACAACTGTATGTTTGTCCAAAAACTTGGTCAAGTTGTTTGTGATGTGGAAAGTGTTGTAGTCCAACTTGTTACTTGGAGTGAATGGGTCGAAACCTACTGAAGTGTAAGTTGCTGTACCATTCATGATATCAATAGTTGGGAAAACTTTTGAAAGATATGCTCTGTTTTCGATTTGTTTGTCATAACCGACAATCAAATTGTTGTGGAGAGTGTTAGAGAACTTTGAGTTCAACTCCAATACACTTGAACGGGTGTTATCCATGATGATGTAACCACTGTTCTTAAATGACATAGCGTTGAATTGTGTGGTTCTGTTACCAGCACCCGCTGACTGAGAATTGGAAATGTTGATTTCCGCATCAGAGTTGTGCCACACATAACGAGCTGTCAATTTGTGTTTGTCGTTGATGTTCCAGTCTGCTCTCACGAGAAATTTCTCAGACTTGTTTGAGTTGTTGTACCCTTCCCAAGGACCCGTCTCATAATTAAAATTTGTTCTCATGAAATCAGAAAGAGTTTTCATATCAGAATACAAAACTCTTGAGATTTGAGAACCAGCCAAAGGAGACCCTTGTGAAATCCAAGTTGTACCAGGTTCAGTCTTTTCAAGTGTCTCGTAGTTACCAAAAATGAATAACTTGTTTTTGATAATTGGAGCACCCAATCTGAAACCTCTTGTTGTTTCCTGAAACTTGGAAGCCGTTACAGTTGTTCCTTTTGCGTTGTTACCAACATAACGTTGGTTGTCTCTGTTAAACTGATAATAAGAACCTTCAACTTTGTTGGTACCACTTCTTGTTACAGCATTGATACCAGCACCAACGAAACCACTCTGACGAATGTCAAATGGAGCGACGTTGATTTGAAGTTGGTCAATCGCATCCAAAGAGATTGCTGTTGAACCAGTTCTACCACCAGCCTGAGCTGAAGAACCAAGACCGAAACCATTGTTGAACTGAGAACCGTCGATAGTGAAGTTGTTCAGTCTGCTATCAGCAGCTCCGAATGAACGACCGTCACCCATCGGGTTGTACTTGGTGATTCCGTCAATTGTTCTTGCACCAGTAATGGGAACAGAGGTAAGTTCTCTTCTTCCAAACTGTTGTGACGAACCTGTTCTGTCCTTACTGAAGACGTTGTTTCTGTTTGTACTTACAACTACCTCAGACAAGACCTTAGCATCTTCAATCAACACAATATTCAAGGTAGTTGTGATACCAAGGTTTGTGTTAATATCGGTAAGTTCTTGCATTTTGTAACCCACGTTTGAAACGTGAACCACATAAGGACCACCAGGACGCACAGCAGGAAGGGTAAATGAACCCACTTTGTTTGTAGTAGCACGATATTCAGAACCAGTTGGTTGGTGAACTACGTGTACTGACGCTCCCGCTAGAGCATCTCCTTTTTCATTTTTCACGACACCAGACAGGGCAGAAGTTGTAATTTGCCCGAAAGATGCGAGAGTCACGAATAAGGATAAAAGTGACATCATGATTGTTTTTTTCATGTTGTTTTTGTTTATTGGTTTATAAATAAAAAATCCCGAAAGCAGTGCGCCAACGGGAATTGTATTCTCGAAATTGAATTGTCGATAATAAGACTTCATAAAAAAACCTCTATTCATAACTATACCTGAATCACCCAAAGCCTGTCAAAATATATTAATAAATCTTTAACAAGTCAAATTAAAAAGGGATACCTGAGGTACCCCTTTCTAAATAAAAAAGTCTACGGTGGAGAAGACGGGAGTCGAACCCGTGTCTTGTTCGCGATAACTATAAGTGACTACACGTTTATTTGATTGGTTCTCAATCAACAAATAGAAAGTTCTTATTTTTCCATCAGAACTCACAACTGTGGTCGGTTCCTATTAAATCGGATTGAACCGAAAACACCTCCTGACAAATTTTCTGAACTTAATCACGTGGTATTTGTCAAACCTCATGGACTTCTGTTCCTAGGTTACGTGTCCTTACCGACCCGACGTTGTCAAAACTACTAAGCTTCGACAACAGCTTCCTCAACAATTAAGCCAAGAAGAGCCATTTTTGACAAAGTATTGTCATTTTTTTTTCAAATCAGTTTTTGAGGAGTTAATTCAGCTCCTACGTGCCACCTATATCTAAACACGCCAATCGATGCCTTTACTTCCCCATAATTTCAAATAACAAAGTACAAATATATAAATAATTCACAAAAAACCAAAATTACCAATAGAACCGATTATGAAGGTTCGGTTTGAACATTTCAAATATTGAATCCTCTTGATATGTCTCTTGATGTGTGTGTTTTTTTTAATGGGATGAAAATAAAGATGAAAAAGTATTTATAAAAGTTATGTCATTATTCTTTGTAAAGAAGCTACGCGAGTTTATGAGAGGCAAGATTGATATTCTTGAACTCGAAAGCTCGGACCCATCAATAGAAGTCAAAAAATATAATCCTGCGTCGCCTGCTCAAAGTGAATTAAAAATTAAATTTGATGATGACGAAGATTTTTTAAAAACAATAGGATTGAACCAAGATGATATATCCTTTTATCTTCAGATTATGAATCCATATAATAATTCGGAAGTTTATGATAGATATACTTCAGAGGATGATTTTATTCAAGGATATGGTCCTTGGTATTACTTTGATATTGATAATGAAGAGAAGTTAGAACAAATAGGAAAAATTATACATTCTGCTGAATTTGATGTAGAGGATGGTAGGTCAAGAGAGCAATTTTCGAAAAAACTAAAAAATCTTTTCCCAAAAGTTTTTGATAAAATTGTCAGGGAGTATGCAAGTGAAAGGAATGATGAAATGCAAATTTCAGCAGAAAAAATGATTAATGATGAGTTAGCTAACTTCGGAGAAGATTTGGACTTTCGTTTAGTTGATGAATCAATTATAACTACTGCGGTTAATTTATTCGGATTGTATGCGAAGTTGGGTTCACTCGACTTACCACCAAAAAAATTGGTGGAGATGGCATTTCAAGGTTTAGATTATGATATGGGTAGGTGGTCTGAAAACATTTGGGAGCTCAGTGACGATAAAAATTTTGATAAAGAAGGATTCAACAATCAAGTATCAATAGACTTAGATAATCTCATCGATGAAATCTATGACTCTGACAAGTTTCCTAATTTAGAAGAATACTTTAAAATGGTAAAACGCATATCATCGAAATTTGAAATTGGTGAGTGGTTCCCTTTACCCAAAGACAAATCCAAACTAACAGATGTTAAAATTGAAAAATTAGAACCTGAAACAAATAAGATAATTGTTTCCATCAGGAAAGGTCTGAAAAAAAAAGAGGTCAAACTCAGTGAACAAAATTTTTATAATCTTTTGTATCAGCCCGAGTTATTTCAATTTGGGGAATTATATAATTTGTAATATATTTGCAAGATGAAAATAGATACACAACTTCTAAAGAACGTCTTAAGTGTGCCCACCAAAACCTATAATGAAACTTTGATGATTATGTTCATTTGTGAGTGGTTAGAAAAAAATAATATTGATTATTATGAAGATTCTCACGGTAATGTTTATGCAACAAAAACCACAGGTATGTTGACTGAAGATTTCTATTATCCATGTGTTATATCTCATACTGATACTGTACACAATATTGACAAAATTAATATTCGTGAGGAATATCGACCAAATGCTCAAGGTCAAATTAAGTTGGCATATAAAGCCTACAATGATTTTGGAAATCCTACTGGTATTGGTGGTGATGACAAGGCTGGTGTTTTTGCATGTTTAACTCTTCTTAAAGAGATGGACAATTTGAAAGCGGCGTTTTTTGTTTCCGAAGAAACTGGTTGTCACGGCTCAAGGCAATCAGACACAAAGTTTTTTGATAACGTCGGTTATGGTATTCAGTTTGACGCTCCTGAAAATTGGATGATTACTGAAACTTGTTCAGGACAACCTCTGTTTGATAGAAAAAGCACCTTTTTCGAAACTATTGATAAGGTCTTCAAAAAACAAATGGTAAATGAAGATATGGAGTATATGACCCATCCGTATACAGATGTCTATGCGTTGAGAAGTAAATTCGATTTTTCTTGTATCAATTTTTCAATCGGTTACTATGACTATCACACCAAAGAAGAATATGTTGTGGTTGAAGATGTACTGAATGGAATTAAAATTGGAAAAGAAATGATTGAAAAATTGGGAAATAAATTATATTACAAACAGAGAAAGGTACACAACCAAATTAAGTTTGTATTCTAAATAAATCTCTCTAATTTACTTAAGTGCATTTTGATGAAAGGATGGTCTTTAATGTCCTCATATTTTTGACCTGAAGCTCTCATTTGTTTGATGTTATCAATTATTCCTCTGATTTGTTTTCTTGTCATATCCGACCTCTGAGGATACTCTTCTATATTTCCCGATAATTTTAAAATTGATTTAGCTTCGTCTCTTGTCAACCCTAATTTTTCTGCTATTTTCACTAACATGTTTTTTGCGTATTGGTCGGCATCTAATTCCATTTCCCAATACTGTTTATATAGATTTTCGAAATCATCCAAATCCATATCTGATAAAGGGTTTGGCATCTTAATGGTGGATATTTGTTGTTCGTGACGTATCTCGTGGAATATTGTGTAAAGAAAATCACCAAGAGTCATCATCTTATTTGGAGAACAAATTATAATTGTATCTTTAGTCCTCACGCCAGCATAAGACGTACATGCGTTTAGAAATTTTACATTATAACCTCTTTTCTGAATAAACCCTCTTACAAAATTTTCAATTCTTTCTGTCACGTATTTAAACTCTGGTCGAAGATTTTTTTTAAACATTTCTAAAACATCGTCCAAATTTGATTTTTCAATAACAGTTTCTTTAAGAACCGAGATTAAGGGTTTCATACTAATAAATACAAAAAAAAGGGATTATCTCCCTTTTTTCTGAATTTTTAGATTTTCTCCATCTACTTTAATTTCGTAGGTTTTGTTTTCTACTAATTTACCGGTGAGGACCTCCTCGGAAATCAAATCCTCGACTTTATCTTGTATTGCTCTTTTTAGAGGTCTTGCGCCGTATAACTCATCAAAACCTGCTTTAGATAGAAACTCTACCAAAGTATCATCGTAGATGAAATTGTATTTCATTTCACTCAGTCTACTTACAAGTTTATTCAACTCAATCTTCGTGATTTGTTTGATATTTTCTGAGGTCAAAGTATTGAAAATAACTGTATCGTCTATTCGATTGATAAACTCGGGACTAAAGAAGTTCTTCATCTCCTTGACTAACATTTGTTTTTTAGCTTCCTCGTTTGAATATGTATTACTACTGAATCCAATACCTGTTCCGAAATCTTGTAATTTCTTAACACCCAAGTTGGATGTTAAAATGATGAGGGTGTTTTTGAAATTGATTTTTCTACCCAAACTATCGGTAACGTGTCCATCATCCAAAATCTGAAGAAGAACAGTAAAAACATCTTTATGCGCTTTTTCAACCTCATCGAAAAGAATCACAGAGTATGGCTTGTTTTTTACCTTTTCTGTCAACTGACCACCTTCATCATATCCAACGTAACCAGGGGGTGCTCCAACCAATTTTGATATGGTGTGCTTTTCTTGATACTCACTCATATCAACACGAATAAGTGAATCTTCGGTGCCAAACATTTCTTTAGCAAGTTGTTTAGCGAAGTGAGTTTTACCTACACCTGTAGAACCTAAAAATACAAATGAACCAATTGGTCTGTTAGGGTCTTTGATACCTAATCTATTTCTCTTGATAGACTTGACTACTTTCTTAATTACTTCGTCTTGACCTATGACTTTTTCCATTAAAGTCTTATCCAAATTGATAAGAGTTTTAGTGTCATCAACAGACATTTTGTTAACAGGTATTTTTGTCATATTAGATACCACATCATAGACATCATCGAGGGATATTTTTTGTTTGTCTTTGATGAGTTGTTCTTCAAACTTGGTTTTCTCATGGTCAAGTTTGGTAAGAATCTTTTTTTCTCTATCCCTTAGTTCTGCTGCTTGTTCGTAATTCTGTTTTTTTACGACATCCATTTTCATTTGTTTAATTTCAGCTGCTTTCTTTTTAAGTTCTTCAATTGCTTCAGGAACCTTTATTTCAGTTTGCATACGTGCTCCTACCTCATCTAAAATATCAAAAGCTTTATCAGGAAACTCTCTATCTGTGATATAGCGGTCAGCTAATTTTACACAAGTTTCGATTATCTCGTCTGAATATGATACTTTATGGAAAGTTTCATATTTGTCTCTGATATTTTTGAGAATTGTAATCGTCTCTATAACACTTGAAGGTTCAACAATCACTTTTTGGAATCTACGTTCAAGAGCTCCATCTTTTTCAATATTCTTACGGAATTCATCGAGAGTGGTTGCTCCAATGACTTGAATTTCACCACGGGATAAAGCTGGTTTAAAAATATTAGAACCATCCATTGAACCAGCTGAATTACCTGAACCGACAAGAGTGTGAATCTCATCAATGAAAACGATAATATTCGGGTTAGCTTGGAGTTCTTCAATTATGACCTTCATTCTTTCTTCAAATTGACCACGGTATTTTGTACCCGCAACCACTGAGGTCAAATCGAGATTTACGATACGTTTGTCAATTAGGTTTCTTGGGCAATTACCTCTGACAATCTTCATTGCGAGTCCTTCAATAATTGCGGTTTTACCACAACCAGGTTCACCGATGATAATAGGATTATTCTTCTTTCTACGAGATAGAATCTGTGCGATTCTGAGAATCTCCCTATCTCTACCAATTACAGGGTCGAGTTTATCTTCATCAGCGAGTTTGTTGAGGTCTCTACTAAAATTATCTAATACAGGTGTAGAACTGTCTGAGCTTGGTTTTTGCTTCTTGCTCATCATTTTTTCATCGTCATCCATAAGTTCGTGCATAGTATTTATTTTTCACAAAGATGTATCAAAAACAATACATAAACAAATAATTTGACAAATTGTCATAAATATTTTTTTTGTATGTCATGATGTCTTAATTATATCACTGGCATTTTATTTGACTCATAAGTATAAAAATAATAAACTTTAAAAAATAACAAACTATGATTTTATCTAACAGTGAAATTAGCAGACTTTTCGAAGACATTATCGGAAACAATTCAAATTATCACTACAAAACCTCAGTCATCAGTAAGTCAGATGGTGATGAAAATTATGAGATTAATAACACTAAAGATGGTGCTTATTTGTTTTTTGAGGTTCCAGGGTACAACAAAACCAATCTGAAGGTTGAAATGGAAGATGGAGTTCTTCACATTGATGGTAAAAGAACTTATAAAATCGATGGAAAAGAAAAAACAAAAGTAATCGACAAACAATTCAAGATTGGTACAAATTATGACCCTTCACAAATTGAGGCGACTGTTGAAGACGGAATACTCACAGTATTTGTTCCCAATTTCAAAAAACAAGAAAAGAAAAGAATTAGTCTTCTGTAATGTTGTTAATTTTTTCTGTAATAACCCTCGTCCTCTTGACGGGGGTTTTCTATTTATAATTGTATTGACTGATTATAATATTAGTTTATAAAAATTACAATTATGGCTATCATCCGTGAAGAAATACAAGGTTCTAAAATTATTAACGAAATCAAATCCTCAAACATTAAAAAAACGGAATATGATACTGATACCAAAAATTTGGTTGTTGAGTTTAATAACGGTATGAAATATCAATACAGTGATGTTCCACATATGGAATATACCAAGTTCAGAAAAGCCGATTCTCAAGGAAAGTTTTTTACTACTGAAATTGCAAAGAAATATAAATACAAAAAACTATAAAGGTTCAAGTATTTATTACAAATGAGTAATCTACAAAAGATTTTAGATAGTTTCACAATCAAATCGACTTTGAATCCGAAAGTTTGGGAAAACCCTGAGGAACCCAACGATGCAGTAATGATTCCCAAAGTCAGACAAGCTTTGTTGAAAATAGCGGAAAAGTTCATCGATTTCTTAGGTGAAGATGTTTTTGTAGAAGACATCGTATTGACAGGTTCACTAGCAAACTTCAATTGGTCAGAGTTCTCGGACTTCGATTTGCACATCCTTGTTGATTTACAACAATATGAGAAAGAAGCCGATTTATATAAAGAATTATATAATCTTAAAAAACAAGTGTTTAATGAAAAACATGACATAAAGATTTTTGGTTATTATGTTGAACTTTATGCTCAGGATATAGACGAGTTACACGTAAGCTCAGGTTTATATTCAGTAATGAATAATGAGTGGTTGAGTAAACCAAAGAAATTGAAAGCAGAAATCGACGAAGAGATTTTGAAAAATAAAATTTCCAATTGGACAGAAAAAATTGATAAAGCCGTAAAGGAAGAAAAGATTGAAACAATAGAAAAACTCAAGGACAAATTGAAAGAATATAGACAATGCGGATTGGAAAAAGAGGGTGAATTGTCCTATGAGAACTTAGTTTTCAAATATTTGCGTAGGTCAGGACATATTGAAAAACTTTTCGATTCACTCAACAAACTCACCGACAAAGAATTATCCATAGAACAAAAACTTCAAGAAGGAGTAATATCTTATTTGGTAATTTAAATTATTTGGCTCGGTGGTATATTTATAAAGAAAAATTAGATGGCAACACCAACACCAACTATAACTCCGACTATAACTCCGACTAACACCCAAACTGGTACTGCGGCAGTAACGCCTACACCTACTACAACCCAAACGGGTACTGGAGGAGTAACGCCTTCACCCACTACAACCCAAACGCCTACACCAACAACTACCCCTACTCCAACTCCATCACAGTATCCTTTTACAGGAGTAAGTGCAGACCAACAATACGAATATTCTCTGGCTATATTAGGTAATTTTAGTGGTGGTAGTGCTGATTTTAGTGGAGCCTATGCACCACATCCAATCTTTACTGATGCCGATGGACGACCAGTTGCACAATTAAACGCAATCACTTTAGGTGGATTCAATGGATTAAATAATTAAAAAAAAAACTAACATAACTATGGCAGACTTAAAACCACTCGGAAGTGAAAAACTTCAAGGCCAAGAAAAATTAAAAAGAATTATGGAAATCGCTCGTTTCAACGAGTCGCTACCCTCTAATATAAACGAAACGTCTAAATCTGAATACAAAATTGTAATGGCAGATGGTAGTGATTACCATATTGTAAAAGAGAGACAAGGTTATATTATCAAGAAAACAATTTCCGAATCTGAAACAGATTATATTGAGCCGATGAAAAATAGAAAATATTATTCATCGTATTCTCAGGCTTTCAAAAGATTGAATCTTTTAGCAAAAGAAATAAACAGATTAGTGGAAAATGAAGAGGGGGTTGCTCTTTTCGGTGAACAAAAAAAGTTTGTTCTCAAAACTCCAAAACCTGTTGAAGATGCCCCTGAGGCTGAAGCTCCTGTAGCTCCACCAGCGGTTCCTTCACCAGAACTTCCTCCTTCACCTGAAGCAGCACCTACGGGTGGTGAAGAAGCTCCTATGGCGGATTTACCTCCAGCAGATTCTGAACCTATGGATATGGGTACAGAAATGCCTGCGGGAGAAGAAATGGAAAAAGACGAAGAAGAAGTAACCTTCAAATCAATTCAAAAACTTACTGGAAAATTGACTCAGAAAGTTAGAGCATTGGAAGCTAAAGACGGAATGACTTCTGAAGATATTAAATATGTGATTAATATGGTTCTTTCATCTTTAGATTTAGGAAGTTTAAGTGATGAAGATAAAGAGGATATCTTATCAAAGTTCGAAGATGCTGAGGGAAGAGAAGAAGGAGATGAATTACCTGATTTGGGTGGTGAAGAACAAATGGCACCTGAAGCTGAACCACTTCCTGATATGACAGCTCCTGAAGGTAAAGAAATGGGAGAAATGGATTTCGGAATGGGGGCAATCATGGACGGTATTTTTGGTGAGTCAAAAGTAGATAAAGTAATTTCGAAATATTTTGAACTTACAAAAAGAGAAATCTTGGAAAGACAAGAAAAAAACCAAAAAAGAATCAAAGAAAGAAAGGGAGATATCGAAAAAATTATGAAATTAGTTTCCGAAATGTCTGAAACTAATGAACAAAAAGAAGCTTCTCAGAAGTTTTTAGAAGAAAATATTAACTCAAGATTTATCGGAAAAACAAATAAGAACAATTTAATTTTCGAATCAAAAGGTAAACAAACAAAGATTTCACCTGAAGGATTATTAGTATGAGTTATCTGATATTCGTCAATGGATTAGGACCTGACTACAAAGGTGACAATTTATACGAATTCATATTTTCTGATGATGTTGAAGATGTTTGGGGGGAGTCGTGGGAAAATAGACCATCAAATGGTTATCCTCTTCCACCCGAATTAAAATATATCAAAAAGGTAGGAGTTCTAAGAAATACTGATGTAAAATTAGATTTGATTCAGAACTCCGATTTTTTTTGTATGATAGATGCAATCGATAATGTGGTTGCATTAGCCTGGGAACCTGACGAAGTAATGGGAAAGAAAAGATTGGTTTTTAGATTTGGACAGAGTGAACAGGAAATAAAAAACAAACTCTATGAAAGAGATTTGATTTTGGAATTTGAAAAGAAAGTAGTTTATGAAAACTAACATTAAAGCTTACCAATTAATTGAAAAGGGATTATCAGCCAAGACTGTATCAAAACTTACTGAATCTCAAATTAACGTACTTCACAAAAAATTGGTTAGTGAAGTCACGATGGTTTCCGCAGGAGATTCAAGTACAATACAGAAACTCAAAGCGGAAAAAAAACCATTTGAAGTTTACGAAAAAAAGGGTGATGTTAAAGAAGATGATGATACAGACTTAGTTCAACAGGATTTGACTCAGAAAATTACGGGTCAAAAACCGCCAGAGGACCAAAGTGACGAGACCAATGATGGTGAGGATGATGATACGAATCCAAAAAACAAAAACTTAGGCTCTGTAGGAATTACAGAATCAAAGAAAAAAGAACAAAATCCTTGGGCAATATGTACCGCACAGTTGGGTAAAGAATTTGGAAGTAGGGAAAGAAGTCAGTGGAACGCTAAAGAAATGAACAAGTATGAAAGATGTGTCAAAGACGTTAAAAAATCTTTGAAGGAAGGAAAAAATCCGGTATCTTTATTTTTAGAAAACGAGATTATGAAAATAGTAGAAAGAAACTTACCTCCAAGAATTACAAAAGGGGACTTGATGAAATATCTTGAAGAACAAGGTCCTGCTACTGCACCCACAAAACCAAAAGAAAAACCTGGTACGAAAGAAAGACCTGGTCCCACCAAACCGAAAATTAGACCAGGTAAAAATCCTCATCCAGGTGAAAAAGAAGCTCCTAGAGCAGGCAAACAAGACATCTCACCTGAAGAAGCTAAAGACAAAGTAATTAAATCAATAACTTCATTACTTAAACATGGCAAATAAGTTAAAAGAACAATTAGACTACGGTAACTACCCCGAAAGAATGGACCCTAATCTCGAAAGAAAATTAGGAAGTCCTGAAAATTTGTACGCTCAAAATCCTGCTTTTAAGAAAAAAGAACAAGACGTGCAAAGAATTGCTATGAGTAGATTTAAGAAAGTGGTTGATAAACTGAGACAAGCTCGTGGACTCGAAAGAATGACTCCGAATATTATTCAGAGAATATATAGGGAGGAAATGAATAAAGTCCCTATGATTATTCAAATTGAAGCAAGACACAGAGAGGAACTTGAACAATTAGCTGTGAAAGCGGCTTTAGACGAAACTGAGGTACCTGAAGATTGGTATCAAATTGAAGCTTCGTTAAACAGAGAACCGATAGACGTTTCTAATTTCAGATATGAACCTGATGAAGAAGGTGACGAAGAAGAAGACGAAGAAGAGGACGAAAAGGAAATGCAACTTCCGAGTTTTGACATCGAAGATTTAACTCCTCAAGAAGAATTAGAATTAGAGAAACATAAAAGAAATCTTATAAATGCGATTGTTCAAGGTGCTGCAAAAAAAGGACATTATCTTTTTCAAAAACCTGATATAAAGAGAGAATTGGATAGTATTAATGCTAAACTCTATCCGGCTTATTTAGGAATCATGGCAATTAATGACTTCCTTTATTTCAGTATGGAACAGATGATTGAACAAATGAGTGCCACAGGAAATGGTGTTGCTGGAAAAGTAGAATTACAAGACGCCGATGGAGAAGATGACGATGAAGGTGGAGGTGAAGAAAAACCAGACACTAAAATTGTTGCTGAAGGGTTAATATTCCCAATTTTGACACACGAAATTATCAAAGGTGTGAAAGCTGCTAATGCTAGATTTGGTCTTCCACAAGACCCTTCGATGAGAGAAAAAGTAAAATCTCAAGTTGATATTCTTTCAAATGAACCGATGCAACTTAGACTCGGGCCTGAAATAGTTGAAAAGATTAGGTTTGCTTTACCTGATGAGATGTTCGACTCAAGTAATAAAGGTTTGATAAACTGGTTTGAAATACAACTCTACCAAATTCCTGCTCAAGAATTTTTGGAACTTATAGGTAATGCAATTTCTGAAGACCAACAAAAGATTCAGAGAGCGACATCTAAGTTCAAAGAAATAATGAAGGAAGCCATGGAACTCAAGAGAGATTATGAAAGTTCTGGCGGTTCAGAAGATGATGAAGATGATATGGACGACTTCTTATCGAGTTTGGGAATTTCGAGACCCAAATAACTTTTTGTGACTAAAGAACAAGTAATTATCGAAGGTACCAAGTGTATGAGGAACACTCCTTATGCACTTCGTACGTATTTACAAACCTACGACAACACAGTTTCCAAATACGTCCCTTTAGATTTATTTCCAGACCAAATATCTTTGATTGAAGATTACGATTCTTTCAATGAAAATATTGCATTAAAATATAGACAGGCTGGTGTTTCTACAGTTACCGCAGCTTGGGCTTCGAAAAAATTAGTTTTTGCCAAAAAACAAAAACCTGAAAAAATATTAATAATTGCGAACAAACTTGATACATCAGTTGAGTTCGCTAATAAAGTTAGAAGTTTCACAGAACAATGGCCAGCATGGGTTGGTGTTGGTTTTTCACAAGAAAAAAACTCACAAAGACATTTCAAACTCACGAATGATTGTGAAGTAAAAGCAGTAGCAACTTCTAAAGATGCCTTGAGAGGTTATACACCTACGATTCTTATTTTTGACGAGGCGGCATTCATAGAGGGGGATGATGACTTTTGGTCAGCGTGTATGGCCTCACTTTCCACAGGTGGTAAAGTTATTGTTATTTCCACACCAAACGGCTATGATGCAATTTATTATGATATCTACAATCAAGCTCTTAGAGGGATGAATGAATTTAAAATCTCTCAGATGTTTTGGTATAGAGACCCAAGATATACGAAAGACCTTTACATGGTCAAAACAAATGATTTAGTTCATTATCTTCTCAATAGAGAAGATTATCCCAAAGACATTGTTGTTGATTTATCTATTGATAATCCATACGATAGAGACCATAGTGAATTAAAAAAATATATTGAACAAGGATACAAACCTTGCTCCTCTTGGTTCGAAGGAATGGTAAAAAAATTGAAGTTTGATAAAAGAAAAGTAGCACAAGAATTAGAATGTAATTTTCTTGGTTCAGGAGACAATGTTTTTGAGCCGGATATTATGCAGAAAATTTCCAAAAACCAATTAAGAGAACCACAAGCCAAACTTATGGGTTCTGCGCTTTGGATTTTCAAAGAACCTGTTGGAGGTCACAAATATATTATGGGACTTGACGTATCGAGAGGAGATTCAGAAGATTATTCTAGTATACAAATAATTGATTTTGATGAAAGAGAACAAGTCTTGGAGTATGTTGGGAAGATTCCACCTGATGTATTGGCGGAGATTGGGTATAAATGGGGTTCTATGTATAACGCCTATGGAGTTATAGATATCACGGGAGGTATGGGTGTTTCAACCGCGAGAAAGTTACAAGAAATGAACTATGAACATGGATTGTATGTAGATAATTTAGACCCAAATAAGAAATGGAAATGGGACCCCAAAATACAGGATAAAATACCTGGTATCAATTTCAATACTAAAAGAGTTCAAATAATTGCTGCTTTTGAAGAAGCAATTAGACACGATTTCAAAATATATTCTCACAGAACTTATAATGAGATGAATACATTCATTTACCTTAATGGAAGACCTGACCACCAAAAGGGACAACACGATGATTGTATCATGGCAATTTCCATGGCTATATACGTCGGAGAGAAATCTTTCCAATCCATACAGAAGAATGTGAACCATACAAAAGCTATGTTGAACTCATGGGCAACGTCCATCAATGAAAACAAAAATAGTTCAAACTTTTTTAACCCAATGGTCCCACAGATGGGAAGACAAAACTCCTATCAGAATGGTGCGTCACGTCAAGATTATAAAACCTATGGGTGGTTATTCGGTGCAAAATAACTATTTATATTATTGACGTAAATGGTTAAATTGTATCATGGCAGAAAATCAAAATTTAACGGTTTGGCAACGACTATCCCAAACTTTTGGTCCTAATTCTTTATTAAATCAAGATTATCCAACATTCAAGTTTGATAAAAAAGAATTATTAAGAACAAAAAGTAAACAAGAATATGAGTCTGAAAAACTTCAGGCACAACAAACTTATTATCTTACAAATCAATGGGCAAAGGTTGAAAATAATTTATACTCACAAGCCATTTATTATGAACCATCAAGGTTGTCGGCTCAATACGATTATGAGTCAATGGAATACACTCCTGAAATATCTGCAGCCTTGGACATTTACGCTGAGGAATGTACAACCACAAATGAGGATGGTTTCATTTTACAAATATATTCCGAGTCAAAAAGAATCAAAGGTGTTTTAGCTGATTTATTTAACAACAACTTGGATATCAACACTAACTTACCTATGTGGACAAGAAATACATGTAAGTATGGTGATAACTTTGTTTATCTGAAATTGGACCCTGAGAAAGGTGTTGTTGGTTGTCAACAATTACCAACAATCGAAATAGAAAGACATGAGGTTGGGGTGAGTCAAAAAATTTCTATTGACATTACAAAAGAATTAGACAGTCAGAAAAAGGCTCTTCATTTCACATGGAAAAACAAAAATATGGAGTTCCAATCTTGGGAGATTGCACACTTCAGATTATTGGGTGATGATAGAAAATTACCCTATGGAACTTCAATGTTGGAAAAAGCTAGAAGAATATGGAAACAACTTTTGCTTTCTGAGGATGCGATGTTAATTTATAGAACTTCAAGAGCCCCTGAAAGAAGAATATTTAAGGTTTTTGTGGGTAATATGAACGATGATGATGTTGAAGCATACGTACAACGCGTTGCAAATAAGTTTAAGAGAGAACAAATTGTAGATAGTAAAACTGGAAATGTAGACATGAGATTCAATCAAATGGCTGTAGACCAAGATTACTTTGTTCCAGTCCGAGACCCAGCTGCACCAAGTCCAATTGATACACTACAGGGTGCTCAAAACTTATCAGAGATTGCCGATATCGAATATATACAAAAGAAATTATTAACAGCCTTACGTGTACCAAAAGCGTTTTTAGGTTTTGAAGAGGTTGTCGGGGATGGAAAAAATCTTTCATTACAAGATATTCGTTTTGCTAGAACGATTAACAGAATCCAAAAAAGTATGTTGCAAGAACTAAATAAAATTGCAATCATACATTTATTTTTGTTGGGTTTTGAAGACGAACTTACAAACTTCACATTAGGACTTACAAACCCATCAAAACAGGCAGACCTGTTGACTGTGGAAGTATGGAAAGAAAAAATCTTACTTTATAAAGATTTGGTTTCTGACCCAGGAAATGGAATACAGGCAACATCTTCTACATGGGCAAAGAAACACATCTTTGGTTGGTCAGACGATGAAATCAGACTTGATTTACAACAACAAAGAATTGAAAGAGCCGTAGGTGAGGAATTGAAGGCAACACCAACTGTAATTACTAAATCTGGTCTCTTTGATAATATTGACAAACTTTATGGTAGTGCGACCGGAGCAACATCCTCCGTGGGTGCATCTACAACACCAGGTGGTGCTGAGGAACTTGGACCTGCACCTGAAGCCGGTGCTGCTTTACCTGAACCAGCCGCACCTACACTAGAAACACCACCAGCAGGTGAGCCTGAATTAGCTCCTGAAAGTAGAATGGATAGTTTGAATATTTTAGTGGAAAATAACATGATTGAAGGAAGAAAAGTTTTACAATTAGGACATGCTCAAGAATCTTTGGGAGAAATTGAAAAAGAGTTAGATAAGTTATTAAATTCATAATATTTATAGGAAAAATACCAAGATGACATTCGGGCAAATAAAATCGGTTATAGAAAACAACTTGTTAGAGTCTTATAGGAATGAGACTGAGTTCAAAAAAACTTTGAAGGAGTTTAAACAGAACATCCTGAACAATAAGAATATATCAAAGATATATTCAATTTATGACCAATTGAGTAGCCCGCAAGATTTCAGTGAAAATGATGCAAAAGATTTTTTATCCGAAGGTATTTTTTTAATTAGGAAACTTCTATCCACAACTAAAATCAATACAAGTTCTGATAGAACTGTTGTAAATGGATACCAAGATATTGACAATTTAGTTTATATAAATAAAACTGATTTGCACGAGAGAATCGAATCTAAAAAGAACATTATTAAAGTTTTAACATCTAAGAAAAGTCATAAAATAATTGAAGCTGTTAATATTCCAATTAAATCAATGGTGAAAATCGCAAATCAAACAATTTCGAATTATTTGGAATCTTTTGATGAAAACACCAAAAAGGAGTTCATACAACTATTGTCTGAGGACACAGATAATTTAAAAACAAAGTTTGAATCTCTCAGAGAAAATACTATCCTGAAATTGAAATCTATTATGAAGAATGAGAATGACTCAGAAATCAGAGATAGAATCTCCGAAACTTTGGAAAGAGTTAGTAAAGAAAAGTTTGACCAAATAACTTATTTGAAATTGAAAAAATTAGAAGAATCAATCTAATTGTTTTTTTTTCCTTTCTAAAAAAATAGCTTTTAACTTAGCGGTTCTTTTTACAACGGAAGGTTTAGTATATTCCTTTTTTTTTAAAAGGAGTTGATTTTGTTTAGTTTTAATTACTTTGGATTTGAGTGTCTTTAATGCTCTTTCTAAGTTTTCGTTGTTTTTTATTTCGATAATAATCATATACTAGAAATATTCTTAATTTGTTCAAATTTTTGACATTAAGTAAAACTACTACTATTTTTATAAAAAATAAACTAATAGTAATATGAAACTTAATGAAAAAAGGCAAGAGCGTAAAACTAAATCTGTACAACACAATAAAATCTGTATATGGTACAGTCGATTCTAAAAATCTCAAATCAATATTCGTAAACATTCAATCTTGGGTGACACCAAAAGAAGAATTAGAAAATTGGAATAGAATTGTTTGTAATCTTAATAGAGAAATCAAACACACAGTTTTCAATTCAATAAATACAAATCAATTCAGACAAGAAACTATAGTTGACTTAGACTTAAGAACTAGTGGTATCTTATATGGAAAAAAATCTTTTTTCAATTTGGAAATTAATCTCTACACAAACGATGAGTTAGATTTCAAATCATTTGAAACCAAAGAATCAATTAAAAAAATTGTGAAATCAATTTATCAGAACAACATTGATAAAAACAAATATTTTGAATTTCATTATACCAAAAAACCACAATCTTAATAAACAATCCACTTGATTATATTTATCAGAAAAGATTAAATGAAAGAATTAAGAATATTAGAAGCTCATGAGTTAGGTCATGGGATTTTAGTCGAGATGGATGCAGGTTGGATTTCTCCAAAAAATGAATTGAATGCTAAAGTTCTTCAAGAATCATCGAAATTAGATTATAGAAACCCTTTCGAGTTTTATGCAGTTTTACAAAAGTACAATGTACCAAACAGAAATGGAAGAACTTATCCTGAACCAATCTTGAAAAGGGAAGCCGATAGATACAAAAATATAATTGATAAAGGACTTTCAACTTCTGAATTGAACCACCCCGAATCATCGCTTATTGATTTGGATAGAGTATCACATATTATAACTGATATTTGGTGGGACAAGAATATTCTCATGGGTAAATTGAAACTTTTGACAAGTCCAGGATTCCATGAAAGAGGTATAGTTTCGAGTAAAGGAGATGTTGCAGCAAATCTAATGAGACAAGGAGTAACAATGGGTATATCTTCGAGAGGAGTTGGTTCTTTAAAAAAAGTGGGAGAAAGAAATGAAGTTCAAGATGATTTTGAATTGATATGTTTTGATTTAGTTTCATCGCCATCTACACCAGGCGCCTATCTTTTTGATAATCCTGAAGATAGAAACAAATACGAAGAAAACATAGAAGAGGAAAAGAAAATAAAATCTTCGGATATTAGTGGAGACGCTAACAAATCTATTGATTTAATGAGAAAACTTACGGATTATTTAGGAAAATAATTATTTATGGACGAAAAATATTTTGTAGCAAAAATTCAGTACGAATTAGCTGATGAGAATACAGGAAAAATTAAAAAAATTAGAGAAGAAAAATTAGTAAGAGGATTTTCAGTAACCGATGTTGAAGCTAAGGTCACTAAGCGATATGAAAGTTTTTCTTACGAATGGAGGATAACTTCGGTATCCGAAAGTAAAATCGATGAAGTAATCGAAAAATAATATGAAAGTGGTCTCTGACCACTTTTTTTATTTTATGGAAATATTTATTAGAAATTAATTACCTACTACTGAGATATATGTTTTTTGTGATATCAAAAAATAAACTTTTTCTTATTTGATACTATTTATTAGATAAATTAATACAATTTTCATGCAAGAAAAAAATAAGCTAGTTGAAGAGGCGTTCATTCAAATGAAACAAGTTGAAGAAGCTATCGCCGAAAATGCAAAAGGAATACTTGCTTCTACAATGAAGGAAGAAATCAATCAGTTAGTAAAAGAATCTCTTTCGGAACAATCCGACGATGAGGTTGATGCAGACGCAGAAATTGAAACAGATGTAAAACCTGATGGCGATACAGAAGTTGATATGACTGTAGATAATCCTGAAGATGAAGACATCGATTTCGATGTTGAATCTGAAGAACTTCCAATAGATTTGACTAACGCTTCTGACGAAGAAATTCTTAAGGTTTTTAAAGCTATGGGTGAAGAAGATGGTATCATCGTGAAAAAAGACGGTGATAACGTACACCTAATGGACAATGATGCTGATGTAGAATACCTTGTGAAGCTTGGTGAATCTGAATCAAAGAAAAAAACAATCAAAGAAATGAGAAACGAAAAAACCGAAGCAATCGATGATGTCATTGACGCTATTTTCGCAAACAAAGACACTGATGAAGTGGATTTAATGGACGTAAAAGATTTTGACACAGAGGAGATGGGTAATTCCATGGAGGAAGAAGTTGTTTATGAAATTCAGTTTGACGAAGATGATGAAGACGCTATGGACGAAACTCATCACGGAATGATGGACGAAGATGATGAAGACGCTATGGACGAAACTCATGACGAAGATGCTATGGACGAAACTCATCACGGAATGATGGACGAAGATGATGAAGACGCTATGGACGAAACTCATGATGAGGATGCTATGGACGAAACTCATCACGGAATGATGGACGAAGATGATGAAGACGCTATGGACGAGGACGACAAGATGTGCGAAGATGATGAAGATGCTATGGACGAAACTCATGACGGAGATATGGATGAATCATTGGAAGAAGCATACGACCACAAGAAGGTTAAAAAATCTGAAACGAAAGAGGGTAAAAATATGACAGTAAAACCTAAAGGTACTGGAATTGGTCACGGTCCTAAATTTTCTTACAAGGACAAAGTTACTGGTGGTTTCAAAGAGGACAAAAAAGAGGGTCCAAAAACCATGGGTACAGGTAAGGCTAAGTTCGAGTACAAAAAAGGTGAAAATATGGAAGGCAAGTCAAAAGTTGTTAAAGCAGAAAAAGAAGGTCAAGGATACAAAGACAAAGAGGATGAAAGGTTATCAATGAAGCATGGTAAAATTGCTTCAAAACACCTTAAAACCACTAAGGCTCGTAGAGATGACGCTGGTTTCGAAAAAAGAGAAACCCACGAAGCTGCAAGAACTTATGGCATGGGTTCAAAAGAAGGAAGAGGACTAAGAAAAGGTATTACTAACAATAGAAATTATGTTTACGGTAATAACGGAGTAAAAGTTGAATCCTTGGAATCAGAAGTATCAATGTTGAGAGAGAAAAATGAAGAATATAGAAAAGCATTAAATATTTTTAGAGAAAAACTTAATGAAGTTGCTATCTTCAATTCGAACTTAGCTTACGCAACTAGATTGTTCACTGAACATTCAACCACCAAAAAAGAAAAAATCAATATTCTTAGAAGATTTGATGATGTTGAAACTTTAAAAGAATCAAAAAATCTTTACAAATCTTTGAAGGATGAGTTGGGTGGAAGAGAATCAAAATCAATAAATGAATCAGTTGCACCTAAGTTAGATAAAACTGTTTCAACAGGTTCTTCAACTTCACTTATTGAATCTAAAACCTACGAAAATCCTCAATTCATAAGAATGAGAGACTTAATGAGTAAATTAGGTTAATAAAAAACAAAAAATAAATAAAAAATAAAAACCAATCAAAATGGGAGCATTATTAGAATCAGGTCTTGTTGGTAACATCGGTCTTAAGCACCTTAAAGTTATCAAAGAAGACACAATCAACAAATGGGACAAATTAGGATTCTTAGAGGGTCTTAAAGGTCACATGAGAGAAAACGTAGCTCAACTTTATGAAAACCAAGCTTCTTTCTTAATCAACGAGGCTGCATCTACATCCGACACAGGTGCATTCGAAACTGTTGTTTTTCCAATCGTAAGAAGAGTTTTCTCTAAGTTATTAGCTAATGACATCGTATCTGTACAAGCTATGAACTTACCAATCGGTAAATTGTTCTACTTTGTACCAAACATTCAGGCATATACTGACCCAGACAATTTGGCAACCACTGGTATTCACTACCCACCGTATGGTTCTCCGAACGCTGCTGCTGACCAGACACCACAATCAGGATATGACTATAACACACAAAAAGACCTTTATGATAGATTTTATGAAGGTAATGAACCAGCTTTAGACCCACCAGGTCTATTTGACTACTCTAAAGGACAGTATTCAGCTATTACTGCTAGTGTACGTACTGTTTCTTGGTTAGTGGACACTTTAACCGCTTCAGCTTACACTTATAGCGACTATAGAAAAGTACTTATCGAAATGACAGGTTTTGCATCTGACGGTGCAGGTAAGCTTATCGGTCCTGATGGTCAACCAATGGACAACGAAGCTTTCTTGTCTGATTTGACTATTTACGGAGTTGCAGGTAACACCACAACATCGGCAAACACATCCAACCCTTATCTTTTCAGAGTAGTAACTCAAAGATATGGTAAAGGAATTGTTCAGTATGGTAATAACAACACAACTGCAATATTCCCCAATTCTAAAACTGATGGTGGTCAATATGACGACCTTTGTACACCTGATGGAAAAATCTTTTTAGAAGTTGACTTACAGGTACCTGTATGTGTAACTTGTGGAGGTTCAATGGACGGTTACACAGGTTCAACATTCTCATCTTCAACAGCATTTGACAACGCGTTCACTGCTAAGTACAGAATTTACAAAAACTTGGAATTCGAAGATAGAATTGGTGAGGTTTCATTTGACCTTATGTCAGTAACAGTTTCTGTAACTGAAAGAAAATTAAGAGCTCAATGGTCTCCTGAAATGGCACAAGACGTTGCAGCATTCCACAACATCGACGCTGAAGCTGAATTGACAGCTTTATTGTCTGAGCAAGTTGCAGCTGAAATCGATAGAGAAATCTTGAGAGACCTTAGGAAAGGTGCGGCTTGGAACTTAAGATGGGATTACAACGGTTGGAAGAGATTAGGTACAGGTGCTGTTCCTTATACTCAGAAAGACTGGAACCAAACGCTTATAACAGCTATCAACCAAATTTCAGCTCAAATCCACAAATCTACCTTAAGAGGTGGTGCTAATTGGATTGTTGTATCTTCTGAAATCAGTGCTATTTTTGATGACTTGGAGTATTTCCACGTTTCAAACGCAGCTCCTGAGCAAGACCAGTACAACATGGGTATTGAAAGAATCGGTACTTTAGCTGGTAGATATCAAGTTTATAGAGACCCTTATTTCCCACCAAACCAAGTGTTATTGGGACACAAAGGTACATCTTTACTTGATACAGGTTACATCTACGCTCCATATGTACCATTACAACTTACTCCAACAATGTACAATCCATTCAACTTTACACCTATCAAGGGTATCATGACTAGATACGCTAAGAAAATGGTTAACAACCGTTTCTATGGTAGAATCACAGTTGACGGAGTTAGAACATTTGATTTGAGAGAGTTGAGATAATATGGTCTAACCTAAATATAAAAGGGTCCTTCGGGACCCTTTTTTATTATTAGATATTTATTAATATGATTAAAACAGGATTCCATATTCCCTTTGAGGAAAAGTATAGAATACTCTCACTACATGAAAGTAGAACAAAGAAACATTATTTGTTATCAGAACAACAAACAATATCAAAGCCTATAACATTAACACTGCCAAATAATTCATTTCAGGGTGGAAAATATTCACAGTTTAATAAAGAACAGGTTGACAGTATTATAAATCAAATAAATAATTATTTACAAACTTTTCCGAAAAATCAAAGAACTAAGGTTGAAATAGTATCCTCAGAATCCAAGGTTACAAATTATGATAGGGAAAAATATCCATCGACTGGCGACCCTAAAATTGATTACATACCTGAGAAAAAACTTCCTGAGGGACAATTGTCGAAATTGAGGGCGGAAACTTTGAGAAACTATTTAGTTGATAAACTACCTAAAAATGTAGAAATAGTTGTGAGAGATTTAGGCGCTCAAGGTCCTGATTGGAAAATTAACCCACAAATGAGTATAGATGATATAAGAAAGTTAGCTAATAGTTCCGAATATACAAAACATCAGTACGTTACTTTTAATATTCTAGCCCAAGGAGAAAAAGAAGAAGAAATTAGAAAAATATGTAATTTCAAAGATGAGGGTAAAGGTGGACAAGCAAAAAAAGAAAATAATTTTGTTTTTGTTGAAAAAACGATAGATATAAGTCAGTTACCTGATGGTCAAAAATTGAAGTTTGTTTTTATACCTGCAGATGTACCTGATATGTTAACAATAACTACAGGAGACAAAACGTATTCAACTGGATTTGTTGGTGTGCCAGGAGAATATTGGTCAATATATTTGGCGACGTTCTTAGGTAATGCGTACAACGGAAAACCACCATTACCTTTTCCACAAGACCTAAAACCTATTTCAACTGATTATGTTCTGAATAAGTTGACTCCGAACCAAGGAATAAAGGACATATTAGGTGCTGCGGTCAATATCAAATGGAGTAAAGATTACGAAACAAATGCAAAACAAATAAAGTGGTACACATTTGATAAATTACCAATCAAAGGTGACAATACTGATGCAGATTTTGCAGGAAGAAGAGGAGGGTCAATAATAATAACAAAAGACTCATCTATGAAGAACCTTACTTACAGAGTCTACAGTCCTCTTGGTACCACGGTATGGACTTTGACGGCTCGTTGTATCTAAAATCATACTTTTGAGCGAATCGTTTTCGATGTAAAAGATTGTGAGTTGTTTTTTATTTCCTGATGTTGTGAGAAGATACCCTGTCACTACCTTACCAGATAGTTTACTTAACGAATCCATTTCTTTTTTGTATTCATTGTAAAAATCTTTTGGTTCACCCTTTGGTGGTGTTTGAGAAAAAACTACTGTATGAAGTAAACAAAATAGTATTAAAGATAATATTTTTTTCATAACACAAAGATATAATAGATTGTGGAAATAAAAAATTATTTTTTTAAAATAATTCTTAGTGATTTAGAAAGAAGTTCAATTTCCTTCATGTTATAGATACCATGAGATAGTGCATATTCTATTGATTGTGTCAGAATGAAAACAGCTTGAGGATAATCAAGGTTGTCTACAAACTTTGAAAAATCATCAGGTTCTTGCAAGTTTACTGTACCGTATAATAAATTATCATTGGTATTTTCCATATTCGAACTTTTAGATATTTATGTAAAGATATGAAAAAACTTTCTATAAGAGAAGCAACCACATCAGCATCAGCAGGTAAGTTTAAAGTACCAGTCATTTTAGCACCACAGATATGGAAAAAAGACCAATTGGGTCCTTTCGTAGAAAAGGTTTACGATTATGATAACGCTAAACTCGCTTATGAAGAAGCGGATGGTGATTATTTGGAAACTCCTCAAGAAAGAGAAAAAATAGAGAAGATTACAGATGAACTTTCTTCAGTAGCGATGTATTTGAAAAAGTTCTACAAGAATTCAAACGATGAAGAGGGAGCTAACTTAGCACAGGTTGGGGTAGACCCTTTACAGACAATTGAAGAACAACTCATCAAAGAAGATTTGGCAGTTTGGTTTGGTAAAAAGAAAAAACCTAAAGGGAGTAAACAACCTAGTGGTCCTTGGGTTAATATTTGTAGAAAAAAAGAAGGTGGCGGTCACCCCCCTTGTGGAAGACCAAGTGCAAGTGATAAAGGTTATCCGAAATGTAGAGCCGCAGGGGTTGCTTCAAAAATGTCAGCTTCTCAAAAAAAAGCTGCATGTGCTCAAAAAAGAAGAGCAGAAAAAACCCATTCGAAAGCAGGTACAGGAAACAAACCCAAAATGGTTTCGTATAAATCCAAAAATGAGTCTTTACAGAGAATTATCAAAAGAGTTCTGAAAGAGGTTTATGAGTCTGAAAGGTTGTATCCTGTAGAACAAATATATAGTAAAATCAAAGGGGCTCCTATTGAAATTAAAAGACGAGTTGCCAATTTGGAACCCATACCTTGTATCAATCAAGCTGGATTGAAAAAAATGTGTGTGAAGATTCCTGAAGTACTTTACGTATATTTTACGGGAAGATATTAAACAATCTTTTCAAGGATATTCTGTAGGGAGTGTTGAATATTATTCTTAATTTCGTTTTCCAATTCTTGTCTTCTGTTTTCTAATTCTTCATCAAACTTATTCACCAAATCAGAATATAATTCATCGTTTTCTATGAAAACACTGTAACTATATACGTGGTTTATAAGATTTACTGTTCTGTTCTCGATAACGATGAACATATTAAAATCATCATTTTTTATGAATCTCTTGTAAGATTTTGGTGCAAATGTGAGTTTTGAAGATTCCTTCTCTATCAGTCTATTACATATTTCTACTGAAGATTTCTCTTCATTAGTAATCGGTGGTCTTGGGTCAAACCGTTCTTTAAGTTTGAGAAACATTCGGTATAAAAGGCGGGGTATAAAGCCGACAACTTTTGGTCTCATTAATCAAATATATGAAAAGTTTTTAGATTAACAATAAGCACCTGAGCAATGTTTTTTTCCATCCAAACCAGGCATTTTACCTTTACAAACTTGTACTGCATAACCATTAGCGTAAGCCGAAGGATAGACCTTGAACTTTGCCTTCGCAGCTGCCTTGCCTCTCGAACATAATTTAGTACCCGTTTTCTTTCTTCCCTCATGAATATCTTCGTATTCAAGATATTGATTCATTTTGTTTTTTTCGTTCATCATAAAATCAAAAACTTGGTCCATATTTGTCTTTGCTTCAGCCACGTGGTCATCTGCCCAATCGTGACCATTCTGTAAAATCTCATCCAGCATCAGTGGGTCTAAGTCTAAAAGTAGTTCACATTGTCTCATCATCTGCTGAAGATTTGAGAAGAACATATAATTTCCAGTCCGTTGAGCTGATGTTTCGTTAATTACTTTTTTTACCAATCTGTTCAAATCAGATTCAGATAATTTAATTACTTTAGTCATTTTATTTTTTATTTACTATATCGAATGTTAATTGTTTCTTATAAGTATCTCTTTCTCCCGAAGTATTCACTTGGATATCTACATAATATTGATTTGGTATTTTGTCTCTCATATCAAATATAAAGTAATACTCATTAGGAGTTCTATTAATTGGAGTCCAATCTTGGACTTGAACCTCAGTTGTTCCTTCTTTGACATAAACCCTGTAAAATGCAGAAACATTTAAAAGGGGTTGCTGACCTGTGTAGGCTTTCTTAATTGTAACACCAACTTTTCTGATATCACTGTTAAGTATTTGCTCATTCTGTAATATTCCGTAGAAATCAAATCCAAACTTTATTGGTTCTTGAGAACTAGAACCAATTTGAATACCTGCCTGATATTGTTGAAGTGTAAAATTGTTGATGACGTTTGGTAATGATTGTCCGTTGATTGTAAGACCTGACCAAATATCAAAGTATTGACAAGGTGTAGGAGAACCTGTAAAACCATTAGGGACGATTACTTCATAAACACCTTTAGTTGTCAAACAAGTTGTCAATGAGGCCATACCTGGCACCACGTCACCATTTCTATCCTCGATTCTAACAAATGGTGTCGAATCTAAATTGACAAAATCTCCGTTTTGATAGACGTATAGATACAAATTATTCACTTGATTCTTTAAGAACATATTTCTGTCGTCCAAAATCAAATCATTATAATTTGTCAATAGATAAGGTTGATAAAAAGTTTGAGTATATTTTGAAAAGAAAGCAACACTATAACTGTCAGTTAATCCTGTAATGTTTTCTATTTGTGGAAGGTATGCGAGACCCCAACCAGTAACTCCAGTAATTGTACCATTTAATATACCATTAATTTCTGAGGTCATGTTCATATTGATGTCTTCATTACCTTGGTCAAAGTGTTGTCTTGCTACGATTGTAAGACCTGAAAAATTAACCGTACCTTGATTCTTATTATCATAGATGCCGGTTTGTGACCACCCTGAAATGGTTGTGGTTTGATACCAATTTGATGGTCTTGTTGAAAAGGCTCTGGAATCTACAAGAGTAAGAGGTGTTTGTTGTCCACTAGGACTTCCCTCAGATAAATCGAAGTCAGTATAATCATAACCAACACCCTCATCCCAAAATTGTGGATTACCTGTTGAACCCGATGATTTGGGAATCCTGAATAATATCAAATCAAATGAAGTTGCTCTTCTTCTTGAGTTTGACATGAATGTATTTAATAGTTCATTGTCAAAAGAAGATGTATTGGTCATTTTTAAGGTGTGAGTCATTGCTGAGGTACATCCTGTTGAAATAACTCCTGTTGCAATATTCTGTTCAAGTAAAGCTAAATCAAAATCAAAGATATATCTTGTAAAACCATAATTAGGAACAATAAAATCTGATGCTCCAAAATTAAGTTCAATCACAGGATTCCTTGCTGTGTTGATGAAGGTATTAGATATAATTGTATTATTCTTATCTATGTATGACCTTAAAATTGACATTTATCCTTTTTAAATAAATATCAATTAATTCTTATATCTTTATTCAAAACCTTATTGAGGGCATTTTGCATTTCGGTAAGTAATTTTTGAGCTGTTGACCCATCTTGTGTTATTGGGACAGGTGGCATTCCTGGAAATGCGTGCGTGTGTGTCAACAAGAATCTAACAATAAGATTTAAAAGTTCTATCAATTCTTCTCCTCTAACCATACTCGAAGTTTTCTTAGCAATTTCTTTTGTAAAAATGGTGCTTGGTATTCCGTAGAGAGTATCGTCAAAATTAATTTTTGCTTTTCCTTGTTTTTGTGAAGTGTATGATAATAAATAAATTTTGTCACTACCTAAAGCTGCAACAGTGTTTTGTGAAACAATAGTTTTTTGTGATTCTATTTTCCTTGTCTGATTGTCTATTACAGGACCTGTCTTACCTTGAGCATAAACCAATGAAAATCCTGGTACCATCGCAGGATTCAATTTTATACCATTAAAAATCAAAGTTAAGTTTCTTTTTATGATTTGAGTATTCGATGGTGCGGGTGAAATTATGGTTCCATCTAATTGATTGATAGTTGGTAGAGTTATAAGACTATAACCATTCGATGTCAATCCTGTTGTAACTTGTTGAATTACATCACTATAAATCTGATTCAGATTTGATTGTGGACCTGTAGAAGATTTCGCAACAACAATTTGTGATGTCTCAATGTTCACAACTTTGATGTCAACAGTACAGGTGTCTGATAAACAAAATTGTGTACCGTAAGACCTCAATTTTGATACATTAGAGTCGGGGCTAATCATTAGGTCATAAAAGACATTATCAGGTCTGTAATAAAACGGAAACTTCAAGGTTGAATTCGGAAAAAGAACTTTTCCTGTTGTTTTCGAAATATTATTTTCATTACAATTTTTGATAAAATCATTAATGAAATTGATAGTATCTCCGCTTGATAATGCAGTGAAATCTTCATACATCACAAGAGATTTCAAAGAATCAGGAACTTTAGAGTCAACTGTAAGTTGTTTGGAATTAGTTTCAGTTCCTCTTCCTAATTGATACAATGAAATACGACCAGTAAACTTGTCTTGAACATTTTCAGGATTCAAGATATTATACTCAATTAGATAATTCACACCCACTACAATTTCTTTGAGTTCAAAAGCAGTTTTCGGTGGATTGTCTATCGTAGATTTTGGAAATCTTGAAAGTTGAAGAAAGGCTCTTTGTTGGTTAGCTGTTGGTGGGACATTAGGTTGTAAAGTTGCGCCTTTAAATTTTCCTGCTCTAATTAATACTTCTTCCTCCTTCACAATAACATCTGCACTACCTCTACCGAGCAAAGAGTTGTCTGTGGGTTCAGGAAAAACTCCTTTATGTACTCCTTTGTCGGAATATGTGACACCCGAAGGTGTGAAAGTCTTTAATGGTTTTGGATTTGCAATTTGTATACCTGTCGCAGTAAACTTATTTGCACCCTGATAATATTGGAATCCTGTGGCTGTTGGGGAATAAAACGTAGATTGAATGTAGTATTGGTTAATATATTTGACATCACTGTTCGCGAAAAGACCCAACACTAATTCATCTTGCTTTGGAACCGAATAATTAAAATATGGAATCAGGGGTGCCCATACAAAAGGGTCTCTAATTGTCCATAAATCCTTTTGTGGATTCCAGTTTGGATTTGTTATTGACTTCAATACGTCATCAATATTATCTATTAACCTTACAGCTCTTATTCTTCCAAGCATGAGAGGGTCTTGGTTATCCAAAACTAATGCTTGAAATAATATTGAATTGTCCTGTAATTGCATTATGCTCTATTTTGATATTCCTTCAGAACATTATTATAAAGTATTTCCAAATTGTCTAAATAGATAGTTTGGTTAATCAAAATCTTTTTAGTTTCATCAAAGTCAGTAGATAATAAATCCATCAACTCAATTAATTTTTGATTTGGTAAATCTTTCAAGTTTTTTTGTTCTTCAATAATTTTATCTAATTTTTCTTTTTCCATATTAAACTGATTTTCCAAAAATTTTTAAAACACCCCCCGTCAAAGGCGGTACAATTACACTCGCTTCAAGTTTTCCGTTTTCTGAATTTTCTCTTTCTGCTCCTGATAATAAAGATTTACCGAATTGTAACATCATATTAGGTGAACCATCGGGTAATGGACCGGTAGGCATACCCAAGGCTTGCATTTCCTCAATTGCGTTCATGAGAGCTCTGTTGGAATCTGTGCCAGGTAATCCTTGTGATGCGAATTGAGCCCAAAGTGGAAGGGAGAAAGGTTTCAATCCACCACCAATTAATGTCAATAACGCTAAAATCTCATCTACGAGTGATTTACATTTTTTATAATCTATAACTAATTTTACAAACACCACTCCGATAGTAACCAACCTAAGAAGTATTGCAAGTTTTTTTAAACTTGCGTTTTTCTGCATATCTTTCAATATTACATTTAGTAAATTGATTATGTCTCGTTTCAGGATTTCGAATAGTTGTTTTAAAAAAATCGCTTGTATTTGTGATATGATTTCGACACAAAAACTTTTGAACTTTTGTAAAAAATCCGAAGGGCTATTAATTGTATTATTAACTTGAATGTTAAGAGTCATTGCTGAGGTTTCTATTGTTCCTTCAGGTATCTGTCCGAGGGCCTGTGTGTACGAGTTTTTGGCTTGCTCCTGAACAATTGACAACATTATGAAAATAGGAAATATATTTTTTGGTGACAGGAGCTCAGCAGCAATTGCTTTCGGTATTTGTTTTATTATGTTTAAGTTGAGTTGTAATTTAATATCAACTCCTGACGGCACTTTTAATTTCCATTGTGGGTTTTCTGCAATCGAATCAAGTATTTCTTCCATTTTCAAAACAACTTGATTTGTAGTTTTGCCTGTAAATTGTAGTTTGAATTCTTCTAATTGATTTGTAAGATTTTCAAAATCTACAGGTAATTTTACATTACCGCAATCAACGTATTCAACAACACCATTTTGTACATTGGTAATTTGATTGTCAATATTCCTTAAATCTATTTCATTCAGTCTATAAAAACTGTCATCTATTCCGTCAAGTTCAGCAACCTTAGCAATTCCACTTACATCTATTGACCTTCGACTATCAAAACATAAACCCAAGATTCTTTGAACTATTAACATAAACTTGGAATTATTCTCTAATTGTTTGTAACCAAGTTTAGCTTGCATGTCAACCGCACCTGTCAATAAGTTTGTCAATCTGGCTGTGATGTTGGCTGGTTCTACTAGTTTAATACTAGAATAATAATCATTAATAAATTGACCAACTGTATTGGCTACATTACCAACACCCGCTTCTTTATTTAACAATACGGTTCTGAAATAATCTCCTGATACACCAACGTCATTTGTGTTGGAATATATAACATCGAAAAGAGGCTGTGTTGATTCACCTTGATAAAATTTGCCGATTATATCATTGAATGACCTACCATTGTTGTCATTTTGCATCATTTCGTTCAACATTTTATTCATCGGAAAGGGAACATTCCCTCCGAATGGCTTGAATGTAACACTCCCCGAAGGTGTTTGTCTTTCATAAAATATTTTCCCCAATTTTGAGTTCAGTGTAGTCTTAAGTTGACCAAATATATCAATTGATTGTGCTGGTATGTAAAAACCTATTTGAGGAGGTTGAAGTTTCAGGGGAGTTCTTGTCAGTCCTGAAACTGGTAGTCCGACGTATTGTTGTTCTTCTGCGCAACCTAAAGCTTTCACAACCTCTTTTTTCATAATCTCAGCTAACTGTGGTTCAATAGTTGCTGCAGCCAAAATTACTTTTCTCTTGAGGTATCTGAGGGTATCTGAACCATTCCCTTTGGTGAGACCAATCATTTCGAGAATCTGGTCCATGGAAGTCGGGACATTTCTTTCGAACCTCTTCTGTAGTTCTTTTATATTATCTAATTGGGATGATATTGCATCATTTGCTTGAGAAAAGGAATTTCCTGCACTTGTTTGAAGGTCATTTGCTGCAGAGTTTACATCACGTAAAGTTTTGGCGGAGTTTATTTTTTTCTTCGCCGAGTCATATGAGTTTTCTAAATCTAAAGCTTGCATCTTATCTCATTTTGTATGTTTCTTCGTCATTAGAAACATCCTTTTCAATAAGATTCTGTATTAAGTCATCGTCTAAATCCGAGAGGGTAAAAGATTCATCACTTGAGTTGGATTTCTCCCAAATACTCGATTGTAATTTCGACAAGCTAATTTTTTTCTCAACACAATCGTTTACAATTTTTTGTTGTTTTTCAATAACAGGACCAATTGTTGTCATGTCTTCAGGGTCTTTCAACATGGTCAACATTTTGTTTTGAATTCTGATTGCCGTTTGTCTCTGCTCAACAAGTTCATTATAAATCTCTTGCATGAGAGCTAATATAGAATCCTTAGTAAAATTTATTTCTTTTCTTTGAGGTCTTGGCATATCTATAAATACTTAAAATTAATTTTTCAATCTGTATTGAATACTGTTGTATAGTTTTTTAAACTTTTTGATTGAGCTTCTAATTTCTTTTGTACTCAGATTTGTCATTTCTCTGAGTGATAACAAAATGATATTTTTATTGAACTTATTATTTTCGGCACCTGAAAAAATAGTTTGGTAATTGTCAAATAAGTCAATCAAAGCGTATCCTAATTTTTTTTCATTATCATTCAAAGTTTCCACTTCGAGATATTCTTTAAGTTCTTTAATATATTCAATAATTACATAATCATAATCTAAAACCTCATCATCAATTCTATAGATTAAATCTGGTCTCTCCTCTAAAGTTGAAGAAATGTCCTCGTAAGATATTTTTCTGTTCGTCTCTTTTTGGTCTTTGATGATTTGACCCATCAAATAATTCTTACAAATTGTTCCAAAATAAGAATAAGCTTTTTTATTTTTTGACGGTCTGAACTTATCAACTTTGGTCATTAAAAACGAATGTGTATCTGTATGAATCTCATTGAAATCCATATCTTTTCGATACAGTTTGTACCGTCTGATAATAGAAGAAATCATCTTATCAAGAGGCGCTCTTAAAAATTGGTTATAAATTTTATTCTTTTCGTCCATTGATTCCGCAACTAAAAATTTTCTAACTGCGGTTTCTTCTCTAACATCGAAATAATTTTCTTTAACTGCCTTTCTACCTCTTTTCTTAGATGAAACATTTTCTGTTTGTGCAGAAATAGTTTCTTGCATTTATGCATTTTCTTTTTGATATTTTATGACTCTATCGTCAGAAAAAAAATATTCTTTTTTCGCGGTTTGTACCCAAAACTTAACTTCATCCTCGAGCATCGTTTCTTGTCCAAACTTATAGTTCCAAAAAATTGAACCTTCTCTAAGATTGGTGTGCTTATAACCCAATCGAGGAACTGTCATGATAGAAACTGAATTATAAGTAAGTCTCAAAAGAAATTCATAAACAAAAGTTAATTTAATTGAAGATTTGAATCCTCCAAAATCATCGATAATTTCTTTTTTAAAGACTGAGCCTGCGGTTTGGAAGTTTTGATAATCATGAAGTGTTTCGTTTGTAAGGACCCCCATTTCTTGAGTAAAGTTAGCAGCAAAAGTAGCTTCATTTGTAAAACCAGCAAAAATTCCTTTCTCATCTGTTTCTACAACTACAGGTAGAAACATTTGAACTGATGGAAACGAGGAAATATATTTTTTCACATTCTTAAACCAAATACTTGCATACTCATCATCAAACTCGAATAACGAAACCCATTCACTCTTTGCTGATTTTATACCAAGATTGACTTGGTCTGAGTAATTTGGAGTTTTGTCCCAAAGTATTTTGTTTACCGTAATTCCGCTGAAATCAAAATTATTAATTATTTCAATTAATGATTCCTCTGCGGTATGTACAATCACAAGCTCGTCAATAGGTTCTTGTTGTATTGTGAGTGAGGTAATTGCTTTAAGGAAATATTCTTTGAAATCTTTTACCTTAGCCGATTTCAAGGGTAAAATTATTGATATGCTTGAAGTGTTTTTCATATTATTCTTCTGTTTTTGATATTTGTTCTTGGAATGAATCAGCACGTGTTGTCAAATATTGTTGGAATTGACTAATAACTGTGCTCTCGAATTTATTTTTGTCTGAATATCTTGAAACGGTTTTTTCACCGTGTGTGTAAAGTTCAGGTGAGATGTTGTCCTCTAACCAATTTTGAATGAAATCAGCAAGTACATCAGCTAAAAGTGTTGGATTATTTATCCATATTCCGTTGTCTTCGGTCATCCAATCAGGTCTCAGGTCAGGAGTGATGCCAATTACGGGGACATTACTTTTCATAGATTCCAACGGAAATGTACCGAAGGCTGACTTGGTATCAATCCAAACTGTTACAAAACAATCCCTCAAAGAATTAGCAAACTCTTTTTCAGAAAGTCCTCTAAGGTCTCTGAAAGAAAACCATCTATATTGCGGAAACTTGAGATAAAATGTTTTAATTAAACTGATGGTATCCGATTGGTCTTTTGTGTGAACACCAATAATTGGCATGGGAGGTATGTCCTTTGGTTTGAACTCCTCACCGATTAACGGTTCGATAACGTCAAAACTAGCTTGTCTCATGACTCTCTCAATATATTCCTTTTGAGAATTAGAGGTTGTTATACATTTGAAAAAACCATACTGAGCCCAAGTTTGACCAGGTTGTAAAGTTTCTAACATATTTGAGTATTGTTGTGTTAAAACAATTTTACCACAAGGGAGGTTTTTGATTTGTTCCATAACATATCCAAATATTTCGGGTATGACTATGAAATCCTCAGGAGTAATTTCAAGATTCTGTCCTTCGATTGATTTATGAGACAAATTCATATATTCTTCATCTAACCAAGCAACAACTCCCGAATAATCATTTTTTTCGTGAAGCATGATGGGATTGAAATTATTATCCAATAACGTTTTAGCCATCTGATAGATTAACCTTACAGATGCTTTTGCATTACCTTTTGTATCTTGTACCAAAAAGTAAATCCTAGCTTTTTTATTTCTTAGATTATCTATGGATTGTTGAATTTTTTCTTTTAGTTGATTTTCCATATTAATAGTGATTGATTAATTTTTTATTTAACAAAGTATTGAATGCTATTTTGAAAGGCACACTGGTATTGTTGGATACAGTTTTGATACCTAATTTGTCATCTATTATATCTTGTTCAGTCAAGATAGTTTCGAATAACATTTTGACAAGTTCAAATTTTATCACATTTATTTTCATTTCGGAGGTATTTGGATTTTTTTCCTCAGTAGAGGGTTCTTCACTAATGTCCAAATAAGTTTCTACTTGGTCTAAGTCAATGAAGTAGTTCTCACCTAAAACTTTTATCATAATTTTTCTATTATATTCTTAAGTTCTTTTATGGAAAATATTTCCGAGTCAATTTTAATTTCTGTATTATATTCGGTAATATATTTAATCACAATTTTATTGGAGGGATGATTCAATAATAGAGAGGGATTTGCAGTAAGTAAAATATCAACGGAGTCCCAAAGTGAATTTATTGTAGATTCGCTGTAAAACTTAACTGATTCAATCAAACATCCAAACTTGGATAGAAAAAAAAGAGACGCAGGTTTCGATTTACCAATCTCATCTGAAACAATTAATATGTCATGAGAGTCTCTGAAGTCCAAATAGAAGTCATTCAAATCATTCATACTATTGTACTCAATCGAACCCGCATGACCGAATATTTCCATTGTATGTTCTTGGTATAAGAAATGATAAAGTTCTTCTTTATTTGGAAAAGTCAAATGTTTGAAAATATCCAAGGAGTTTAAGTCGGAAATTACTTTATATTCAAAATCTGTATCTTCTCGGAACGGATTTTCGATATACCATTTTTCGTACTCTTGCTGAATTTTTTTCAGAGTATCTCTTAAAACACCATTAATTTCGATACCGATTCTCATTCTTCATATTTTTGTAATATTTTGGTAATTAGAGGATTTCTAACAATGTCATTGGAATGAAATTCAAAAATACCTATATCTTCTGTGTCTTGAAACTTAGTGATAACATCCCATAGACCTGTATGAGTTTTGTCCTTATGTCTGTCAAACTGTTCCAAATCACCTGAGATGAAGAATTTAGAATTGAATCCAATTCTAGTCAATAATAATTTCATCTGAGAAGGTGTTGAGTTTTGAGCTTCTTCAAAAATTAAAATTGAATTATCTATGTTCATACCTCTCATGTAAGCAAGTGCGAAAACTTCTATGGCTTCGAAATCTTTCAACTTCTCTCGCATATCCTTACCAATTATTTTGTTCAAAAGATAGTAAGACGGGAAAATATAAGGGTCCAATTTTTCTTCAACACCACCAGGTAGACTTCCTAATTTTTCTTCGGCCTCAACAGCGGGCCTAACAATTATAATTTTCTCGTATGGTGTATTAGGGTCTACCAACAAATCAACGGCACATTTCATAGCGATATAACTTTTGCCCACACCCGCAGGTCCTGAACAAATGGCTATTTGATTTTGAGTTAGTATTTCATAGTATTTTTTTTGACTTTCGGATAAAAATTTTTGTTTGGTTTTCTTTTTTATTAAGGAGCAGATTATCTGTTTTTTTGTTTTAGGAATAATTCCATCCTCCGTTGGTGTCGGGGTTGGAAGTTTCCTTCTTTGTTCTCTCGCCATATTTTATTTTATTAAGGTCCTGTCCAAGGAACCTGGTTCTCTTTTGTAGATGGTTTTCCCATCAGGACTTTCATAAATCCAAGGTGTTTCTTTTTCTTTTTTATCAACTTGAGATTTAATCCATTTATAGGTTTTTGTCATACCTTCTAACAAAGTTTTTTCACTTTCCCATCCGATTTTCTCTTTGTATAATTTATTATCTGAATTTCTTCCCTTAACACCCAAAGGACATTTGAATCCATATTTTTTCTGAAATGCCTCTCCTTCTAAGTTTGTAATACTTAAGTTTTTGTTGGAGATTTTGATTGCCATTTTAGCTAAGTCGTTAATTGTGACCATTTCTTCACTACCTATGTTTACGGGACCTGTAAAATCTGAATCCATCAAATGTAGAACCGCTTCAACACATTCATCTACATATAGGAAAGACCTAGTTTGTAAACCATTTCCCCAAACCTCAATTTCACCACCTTCAGCGGTATCGGCTGCTTTTCTACACATGGCGGCAGGAGATTTTTCTCGACCACCTTGCCACGTGCCTTGTGGACCAAAGATATTATGAAACCTTGCCACTCTTACGTTCAAACCGTGATTCCTATGAAAAGCCAAATATAATCTTTCAGAGAAAAGTTTTTCCCAACCATATTCTGAATCAGGATTAGCAGGATATGCGGAACTTTCTTCACAATTAGGATTGTTTGGGTCCATTTGATTATGTTCGGGGTACATACATGCTGAAGATGAATAGAAAACTTTCTTAACTTTTTTCTTTACACATTCTTTAGCAACATTCAAGTTGATAGTTGCTGAGTTATACATCACCGCTGCATCATTTTCACCCGTGAAAATATACAGTGCTCCACCCATATCTGCGGCTAATTGATATACTTCATCAACTCCTTCCTCGATTACAAGTTCAACAACTTTAGGGTCTGTTAAATCCCCCAATATGAACTCATGACAGATTTCATCGTGGAAAAAATATTCATGTTTTTTTATATCACAGATTCGTACGTGATTACCTTCTTCTTTTAATCTTTTACTGAGATGACCTCCTATGAAACCACCACCACCGAGTACTAGTATTTTTTTCATTTGAAATAAGTTTGATATATGTTAAAATATGATAAAGTTTCTTGTGGAAGTAAATTCCTGTAGTCTTGAATATTATTTAAAAAGTTTAATGTGTTTCTGTATCCTATAATTTCATTTTCCAAGTTTTTTACCAAGTCTTGTGGGTTTCTTGCTTGATATACTGATGCTTTTGTATAAAGAACAGAGTTTGGAAAATGATATTGCATCACGTAGGAACCCCAAATGTCATCCATCCTTCCAACATATGGGAACACTGAGTAGTGTTTCAAAACACTTCTATGTAAGAAAGTATTTTGTGAGTTGAAGGGTGACAGTTGTCTTGTTGTAAAAGGTTCGAAGGGTTCAAACTTGACAATTGGTTTTTTACTGAGTCTACAGATTGCATCGATATCAGGGTCACCATCCCAAAACTCCGCTTGTACAAGTGGAATCATTTTGACTTTCCCTTTGTATTCAGAGTGATTTTTAACATTTAAATATTCGATTGGGAAACCTCTGTGCCAAAGGTCATTATGATTGGTAACTGAAATTGCATCGAAATATGGACATGATGTATTTTCGAATAGGTCAACTTCAACTTCTTTTCCAATCATAATATTATCACCCCAGTTTTCGTAGGGGATATTGTCATCATCAATTGTCGCGACTATTTCTGCGCCTTGTTGGTAAGCATAGACAAAACCAATATTTCTTCTCTGAATTGTTCTCCATCCAATTTTTTCAGAAAGTTCAGGGTATATTTTTTCTTGGTCCTCAGGACTGAGATATAAAACGTTATCGTGTTTGGATACGAGTTTATTGTATTTGTCATGTGGAGTTTTGAGGTCTCCGATAATAACGAACTTGAAATCTTTCTTATCTGCAATCTCACAGAACTTGTGTGTCGCTTCTGTTGGTTCGTTAATTGTCGTTGTAATAATAAATTTTTTCATCAGTATACTAACATTATTTTATTTCCATCATTTATTTCCACAAGTGTATATTCAGGATTTATTGAGTACAAAAGTTCTTTCAATTCTTGTGGTGTTGGGAAATTCAAAGTACCCAAGAAATTACAATCATCAATCAAAAAGACGTGATTTTTATTTCTACTGTATTTTTTTATTGTTTCAATTTCATCTTTGATTGGGTTTGTAGAGTTTCGATGAAAATCCAAAAGGAACATAAATCTCTCATCTGGTAGTTCAGATAAAATCTCTGGAATTACTTCATTCAAGGGACCATATAGAAAAGTTATGTTATCGTAATCTTTTGAATATCCTTCATGAATCTCTCTATAACTGATTTGGTCATATGGGTTAACGTCAGGGTATAATTCTACAGTAAAAACAATATCAAAATGATTTGCTAAAATTGATGTTGTCTTCGCGTCAAAAGTCCAAGTTTCAATTGCACTTCTCAGATTTTGTGTATCAGGAATCTTGTCCTGATACTCGTGGAGAATATTTGCAAAAAGATTTGGTATCGTTAAAGTATTTTTGTGTTTGTCTGATAAATCATTCCATCGTGAATGATTTGTATAATTTTTGTTGAATATCATATTTTACAAATAACTTGATTGAGTTAATCTAGGTCCCGTCGTGATTGACTGAAACCTTTCTGTTTTTTCATTTGTTCTATGATTGTGGAAAGTGGGGTATTTTACTACACCGGCTTTGGGAATAAATCCTGATGAAATGATTTGATTCAAAAAACAATTTTCTCCTCCTTGTGTTCCCAAATAACAATTTCCTTTTGGCATTTCTTTTTTGGTTTTCCATGACCATCCACAGTGTGCAGATATTGCAAATGGTTTAATTGATTCATCATTTTGAAACCAATTAGTATCTAATATACCATCTCTATTGAAAAGAATCAAACCATCATCTTCAGACAATTGATATGCTTCAGGGTTTTGACCTATTTGTGGGTCTCTCATTGACCGATTGGTGAAAAGTATAAACCAATCATCAGGGCAATTATATTCCATAATTTGTTCTCCAAATGTGGTATCCGAATTGGCGAAGAATTTGAAATCTTCGTCAGTCGATACTTCGTTTGTAAAATCATATAAATCCTTCATGGAAATCATATCCGTTCTGTTCAAATTATGGACAATAATTTTTTCAGAGTGAAACTCTTCGAATTTCTCATAATCCAAAACTTCTTGACACCACACATGTATGATATCAAAAAACTTAGAGTTCCATCTCAGAGTGTTTTTAATTTCATTTAATCTTTCCTCCGTTTTATATCTGAATCCATCTATACTCAGAATCTTTCTCATAATTGATTATTATTTTTAATGATACATTTTAATATATTATCTCGATAATCCGCAACCATTTCGAATGCTTTTTGTATGTTCTCAAAATCATATTCATGTGAGATTATTTTTTCAATCTCACAATCATCGTAGTAATTAACAATACAATCATCTAAAGTCTGATTAGACCTTCTCACGTTCTTAATAGTTAATTCTTTTGTTCTCATTCTGTGTGGGTTGTAGTTGACTGAGTCTGCTTCAGGTATACCAATTAAAGCGACTCTACCATTGACCGACGCTACGTTTATACAACCATCAATTGATTCTGAAGTACCACCTGTATCAATTGTTAGATTTGTTCCAAAACCATCAGTTGCACTTTTGATTTTTTTATTGTAATCATCCGCGAGAAGAAATGCGTCTTTTGCTCCGAAAGACTTAGCAAACTCAACTCTGAAAGGGATTTTGTCTACCATGAAAATGTTCTTCAATCCCATCTTTTTTAGTATTGAAAACATACACAAACCAATAGGACCAGCCCCAAATATTGTTGCAGATTCGGTAAACTTCGGTTCTAATAAGTTCGCAGTATGTAAACAAACACCTAACGGCTCCATTAAACTACCTAAGTTGAATGACATTGATTCTGGTAATTTTACCAATTGTAATTCTTCAACTATAACATAGTCTGCGAAAGCTCCTTGAGCGTTTGCACCCATAAAAGTGCCTTTATCACAAAGGTTATGTTTACCCTTCAAAGACCAATAAGAAGTAATACAGGGCATACCTGGTTCAACAGCTACTCTGTCACCATCCTTAAACTTTTGAGACCCATTATAGTCAATAACAATACCTGAAGGTTCATGACCCATGTACATAGGTAGGGGTGCTTTAAAAGAACCTAAACCCCCTTCTTTAAAATAATGCATATCCGAGCCACAAATCCCAACTGATTTCATGGCAACCAATATCTGACCCTTATTTAATTTAGGAATATCTTCCTCGAAGATTTCTATTTTTCTTATCTCAACTAATTTCGCTACTCTGTTTTTCATAATCTACCAAAGCTTGTTTCATTACATCACAGATATATTTGACTTCATCAAAACCCAACTCGGGGTAAAGAGGAGGACATACGTGATGTTTAGAATAATAATCAGTGTTCGGTAAATTTACATAGGAAAATTTGTCCTTGTATAATGGTTGTTCATGTATTGGTATTCTGTAGACTTCACCAGTAAAAGTGATGTTTTTTTCTTTACAATATTTTTTCAACCAAATACCGTCCATAGGTGTAACTATGATTGCTTTGTAATACGCACAAGAACTTCTTTTTTTCTGTTTTATAATTTTGTATTTTGTTTTTTCTAATTCTTTTTGATAAACCTCCAAAAGCTCATTTCTTCTTTCAATTCTATTATGAACTCTATCCAATTCAACACAACCGAGTAAACCAGTAAATTCATTTATTTTAAAATTATTTCCTTCTTCGTTAACAATTATTCCTGCGTCATTTATATCTCTTCCAAAGTTTTTCAAAGATTTCATTTTTTCATAAAGTTCTTTGTTATTTGTGGTTATCATACCACCTTCACCAGTTGTCATGACTTTTGTGGGGAAAAATGAGAAACACCCTATTTCACCTATAGACCCTGCGCGGTAAGTTCCATAGGAAGAGAAATGTGCATGAGCGGCATCTTCAATTAATGGAACATCGTGTAACTTACAAAGTTCTTTAATTTTATAAATCTTATCAGATATAATTCCACCTATATGAACTATTATAACTGCACCGATTTCGGATGATATTTTGGTTTTCAAATCTTCATAACTCAAAGAAAAAGACCTTGGGTCCATATCAACAAGTTCTATTTCGCCTCCAGCATTTGTGACTGCAACACTTGTAGCGAAAAAGGTATTTGAGGGCATCAAAACTTTTTTTCCTTTGACTCCGAGTGATTTCAAAGCTAATTCAATTGCAACAGTTCCATTGGAAACTGCAATTGCATATTTTGTTTCTGACATATTCGAAAATCTTTCCTCGAATAGTTTTACGTATTTTGATTCACCAAGTGGACGGTCCGATGTTAATATATCCCAAGCACCTTTGAGGAACTTAATTTTAGAAAAAAAATCGAAGTTCAATCGAAAAATTGGTATGCTAAAGTTTTTCATTATAGTTCTTTTTTATTCTTGATGGAATACCTGCCACCATTACATTTTCAGGAACGTTTTCTTTCACGACCGCACCAGCTGCGACAGTAGAGTTATTTCCGATAAGTATTTTTGGAATTATGGTGCTACCTGCACTTATAAAACAATTTTCTCCGATTACAACATATCCACAAAGGGTGGCGTTTGGAGAAACTTGAGCAAAGTCCTGAATTACACAGTCATGTTCAATGACTGCTGATGTGTTGATTATTGTCCCATTTCCAATAATCGAATCCATGTGTACAACAGCTTTGGGACAAATCAGATTTCCAAATCCAATTTTTTTTGCTTCGACAACGGCTGATGGGTGAATACAATTGATTGGTTCCTTGTTGGTATAATCTTTTATCATCTCATAATGTTTTCTTCTGAGTTTGTTATCACCGGTTGCGATAAAATATTCGACATCAGTTTGTTTGAGATGTTCCAAAGATTTTTCAACTGTCGAATATAAACGATTTGAAATTATTTCCTCAGCAAAACACTCAACATAATAAATAAAAAAATATGGGTGTGTTTTTTTGAAAATGTTAGTGGCAATTCTAGCACCTGCAGCACCACCAATTATTAAAATACTTTTCATAATATTTCTATGGGTAAATCTTTATCTGACATCCCCCAGGTGTCAGGATTAGATGATTCAATAAAGTCTCTTATAATAGAGTTCTGATTTGATATTGGGGGTTGTATTTCATCATTATCAATTTGACTATTTTTTCCATGGTTGAGATGAAAAATATAATGGTCTAAAACTTTTATTTGGGAAAAGAAGGATGCTTTTTTCATCACGTTTGTATCTATTCCACAACCGAATAGTATCGATTCTTCAAATCCTTTCATTTTATACCAAACATTTCTATGTCCAATTTGGTAATCTCCACAACAGTTTATTAAAGACCATATATCGTCTTTTGAATTAATTCGTTCTTTTGGTCTAAATGAATCTTTGTCACGGTTAATATGTTTGTGTAAGTCTTGATAGTCATCGAACTGTAAGTGTAAATCTTGAGGAATGTCCCTTCGCGGTACTGTAAAAAAAGTATTTTCCGATAAAATATTCTTGTTCAAATCATTGACCAAAATATCAATATTGGTTGAAATTATATAATCGTTTGATGCTCTTCTGATTGCAATATTTCTGGCAATTGACTCAATTATTGTATACTGATAAATGTCAGAGTAATGTTCTTTCAGAAAACAAGAGGATACAGGAACATACTTTAATTTGCCCTGATGAGGTAATTTATTTTTGATTGATGAAAATAATGAATCATTGTTTTTGATTTTCCATTCTACAAAAACTACCTCATCATGAGATTCAATCATTGAACTTAAAGACATAGATGCTCTGTGTGATAAGTTATCACCGTAGTTATCATTTCTCGATGGCAGAATTGCGGTTGTTTTCATAAATTATTTCTGAACAATCTATCACAAAATCTTTTTCTAGTAACTGAACTTATGTGTGATGTGCTGTCTTTAAAAAATGAAAAGTTTTTTGAGTTCATATAATCATTTAATAATGATTCTTCCGAAGAACCCAAATCGGAAATTTCTAAAAGGACGTACTTGAAATTAATAATTTCATCACCTAAACCTTCTAAAACTTGTATTTCTGCACCCTCTGTATCAACGTTCAACAAATCAAAATCAGAAAAATTTAAACTATTTCTTTGAAATAAACTTTTAAGAGTAATTGTATTGGTTTTTATGGAATGACCATTTTTGAAAATCAATGAACTCGAGTCTTGGTTGTTTGGAGGACAGTATAAATCCATTTCTAAATCATCAATATTCCAAGCGGCATAATTGAAAATCTTTTGTTGATGCTTTTCAATTTCGGATTTAAAAGTTTCGTATGATTTTGGGTGAGCTTCTAAAAAAACTACATTAGACCCACAGTATTGTGCATATTGTTTTGCTTCCCAAGCGTCCCATGCCCCAACATGTAATACTCCTTTTGGGGTCCAATTTAAATTATAGAACAAACCTCTATTATTTCCAAAGTTCTCTGTTCCCACTGGATTTGGGTCTTTATCCCAAAAAGCGCCAAATAAACTCATTTTATTTTCTTTTTAAAATTATTTCTTCAGTTGCTTGACCAACATTATTTATTTGTAATATTTCCCAATCAGTAGCGTTTTCTAGTATCCATTTTTCACTTATGAATACAACTCTGATTGCTTCTTCACCCGACCAACCCTCAAAATTAGCTTGTGTATTATCATCATGTTTATTTTTGTTGTTGTCATTCAACATACCATCATACATTACAAAAATACAACCCGAATTTGCAACCTCTGCTAAGTTTTTGAAAACTTCAGATTTAAATTCCAACGGGATATGTGGTAATACGGCATTCGTAAACATAAAGTCAAATTTGATTGGAAATTTATCTTTAAAACTTTCAGTCAGGTCTGATTGTATAAATTTCAAACTTTCTGACTCGTATTTCTTTGCATAATCAATTCTATTATTTGATAAATCTATTCCATAGGTTTTGTCAAAAGTCTCAGATAGAACCTTAGAAAAATATCCGAAAGCACATCCTACATCCAAACAATTTTTATGCACGTTTTTGTTGATGAGGGTTTTAATTCGAGGAATTAAATTTTTTTTCATCCAATTTACGTCTCTTTCGGGATAACCTGTTTCAAAACTTGGAGACCCGTAAGTTTTATTCTCGTCTTCAAAATAATTTTTTAAAACTTCTTTGATATTTTCTATCATACTATTGATATTTTATATATTCCTTAACTTCTATGATTTCAGAATCAGTCAGTGCATTAATCTGATTTTTTAATTCAAATCTTTTATCATTAGTGATATAAACTTTCCTTGCGACTTCGATAAACTCACCTTCAAATCTAACTTCTGATTCTAAAACTCTTAATCGGTCTTCAATATCCCAAAGATAGGTATTGACCTTGACAAGTTCGTGATACAGATTTTCAATCTGAATGTCATTGAGGTATCCTGCCGATTGATTGTAAAGAAGTTCAAATTCTTTTTTTACCTGAACCAATTTTTCAGGATTTGATATTTTATTTTTCTTAATTTGGAGAATGGACAACTTGTCTATCAATTCTCCAATACTTACCGGTATTTGTGTCATTTTATATAATTTAAATCTTTATCAAACAAATGTTCGACTTGATGGAAACTCGCGGGACTATGTCTTGAATATACTGTAACATTTTTTAACCCCAATTTGCTTATAATATACAGAATTGAAGTTTCTACAGTATAAATGTGTTTTGCTTTAATTAATAATCCAATCCAATCGAAAAGGTTGTCCCATCCCAAATAAATCATTTCTACACCATTTTTATATTGACCCATGTGTGGACAAGGTTTCGAATCGGGTGGAGAACCAAACATTCTATTCACAAATACGAACTCTTTGTCAGAGACACCAAAATAATCAATCAATTTTTGTTCTCTCTCAATATTTCTATCAAATGTGAAATAATCCACCCAATCGGAAAAGTCTATTCCTAAAAGTTTATATTTTGCATGCATTACAGGACCTTGATAATGTCTATCGAAATGTTGAATTGGTAGATATATATCATTTTTATTAATCATGAAAGGTTTAGAATATCCTTCAGCATAAACGTTTCTGTGTGGAAAATCATCTCTTTCGTTAACAAATATAAGATTATCAATTTTTATGTAATCTTTAATAAACTCAAATTGTGGAATGACAGGCCAGATGACTTGGTATCCTTTTGAGATATAATCTTTGGCAATTTTTTGTGTGAAAAAAATATCACCAATACCTGCGGGTTGTCTGATTAAACAAATATTTTTCATTGGAATAAAGATTTTTCATCGTCAGCTTCGTAAACTTCACCAACAGGATAACTTATGTGACCATCTTCTGCGAAAAACTCTATAGGAAAATTTTCCACATACGGACTATTGTAAAAGTCATATCCGTAAACTACAGATATGTCTCTGATTTTGGGATAAAAAACTAATCTTAAAAATTTTTGGTCTTCTTCTTTGTTTCTAGTTTCTAAAAAAAAGTTTTGTAGTTCTTCCATCATATTGAAGTTTTCTAAATAACGGGATTTGCCACCCCAAAGACCGGCAAGCATTTCATTCATATGACCTCTATTAGAACGAATAATGTGAAAAGGGTGACCACTTTGTATCCAAACCTTGACAAGTTCAGCATCATAACTGTTTAATCTGTCGTCTAAATCTCTCGAAATAAAAAAATTAACTTCTTCATCATCATAAACCAAAAATCTCCAAGCTGATGGTATCATTTGTGTTGGTCCAACGTTTATTACGTTCGCACCTTCTTCGGATAGTTCTTGTAAGAATCTATTATCAATACCATCCTCGTGATAGACACGGAACTCCCAACCAGGAAAATATTGTTTTGTTAATCTAGTGTTATAAATCGCACCACGAAAGTATCTTTTGTCACCACCATATAGAGTTGTTGAAATTACATTTTTCATTTAGACATAATTAATCAAATAATTTTCATAAATCCAATCGTCTAAAATACTATACTTTCTAACTCTTTCAAGATTGTCTTTTATTGCATCAAGTTTAGAGTTATACAACTCTTCAGTCAAGGACTCAATATCAAATTGACCCTCGAAGAAGATTATACCTTCAGGGTTAAAATAATTTACAATTTTTTTTGTTCCCATATAAATTGGTACCGTACCGGTTGCAAAACAATCTAATATTTTTTCAGTAAAATATGTGTCATAGGTATCATTTTCTACTGCGAAAGAAAAACGATAATCATTCAAACCTATTTCTTTATTTGCAATTTCCTGTATACCTCTTCCATAAACGTCCATTTTATCACGGTTATTGACCGCAAAGTCATGACGTATTTCATGTTGACGTGTCCATCTTTTACTAGAGGTAACCATCGAAGCCATTTTTGTTTTAGGATGTAATCCAAAATCTTTGATATAGCTTCCATACGCTGGTGTCCATTTGAACTTAGAATGAAGAGATAACAACTCATCGTTGTGAGTCCATATTTCCTCAAAAGAGTTCAAAATAGAATCAAGGTTGTTTTTTATTCCATCGATAGCTCCACCGTCAAAATTTCTTGATTCAATCAACCATAGAAAATTTTTTTTACCGTTGTTAGAATCAGCAACACCTCTAGACCAATCATTATCCAAATAAACTGAGATAGGGTTATCGTAGGAGTTGAAACACCATTCTATGTGAATCGGTGCTTTGTTTGCTGTAGAACCTTTGTCGTGAGCAAAGTTTCTTGATAACATGTTTAATTTAACCATCCGTTTTCGTATTTTACTTCGAGTACTTTCCAATATGATTCGTAAATATCTCGGTAATTTCTTGGACCTCTCGGGCCGAACCAAATAGAAGGTGCTACAATTTTTTTATTAATATTTTTATTTAAAAATGAACCCCACCATGAAAACGTTGAGTTTACAATTATGTGATTTTTACAAAGAGACATCAACCAAAGTTCTTTGTAATCTTCATCATCAACATAAGTCACGTTTTCAAATGACAAAGTTTCTTTGACCCATTTTTTATCGTCACTGAAAATAAATATATGACTGTAATCTCCTATTTCTTTAAGTGCTCTTTCAACATATTTTTCAGTCGCAATGGGGTGAATATCAGGGTTCATAAAACAATCACCTCGTCTGATATGAATTGATAATGTATTTTCTTTTTTAAGTTCAGGATGTTTTTCTATCATTTGGGAGACAAAGTCTTCTGTCGGTTGAAATATTTCTCTAATTTTTTTATCAAACCCTAAAAAGTTTTTACTACTCTGAAAGTATCCATCAAATACTGAATTATGTTCTTTTGGAAATACATCGATGTATTCCCAAGGTCCTTCACTGACTTTTTCAAACCCATCGATATTTTCTATAAACTTAAGGTTTCTGAAAATATTGTTTAAATAATTCTCAGTTTGTCTCCCTTGCATAGGTGTCCATGACCTTGGTACAAAAACTACCTCGCGATTATATTTCCATCCTTGAGCAAGTGCGTGGGCGGCTTGGAATATTTGGTTTCCTAATCCCCCCATTAAATTACACGAAATCAAATTATTCATCTAATTAATTTATCAAGCTTTGGTTTATTTCTTATGATGTTTGAACATCTGTCTTGTTCAGGAAGTCCATTACCCGTTGCACTACCAGGTTTGTGGTCGTTGTAGGGTGACTCAGCATTATAAACGTAATACAATTTATCTAAGAATCTATAATTTTCTTCACCCGCTAATTCTAATAAAGAAAAAGAATATGCGACATCAGCCGCAGATTTGAAATATTTACCATTTTCTTCAGTCAAATATGATTTTGGTATAGATTTCCATAAGAATGTTTTCCAAGTACGAAGATGTGAAAAACGGAATAAATCTTTTCTCACGGTTGATGGATTGCACTTTTCAGAAAATCCTTTATGACCGTTTGAATACATGAAAGAACCGTTTGTTAACCAAACTTTTTCTGTTTTGTAAATCTCCCTGATATCGGATACAACGTTTTGGTTAAGTAGAAAATCGTCACCATCCAATTCGATTACAATATCTTCATCGTCAAACGTAGATATAAGTTCATCAAGATTTCTTAATTTGAATTTTTTTTCTGAGTTGACAATTAAATTGAATCTATTGTCATTTTGAATCAAATTGCGCATTACATTTACAGACTTATCATTAGACAAATCGTCTATCAAATAGACTGAGAAATCTTTGTCTTTTTGATTCATCAAAGATTTTATACAATTAGTAACGTATTTTTCCGCATTCCAAACGCAACAAACAAATTTTATTTTCATAATTTTATTTTGAAACCTTCTGGATTTGTTCCTTTTTTGAAAAACTTTAATCTACCTTCATAAGATTGACTAAGGCTATCTAATGATTTAGCAACCTCGTCAATTTCAATTACGTTTACATAGTAACCTTCGTTCAATAAATCGATACAAAGTTGAAACTGTTGAGACTCTTCCAAAATATCGGTACCCTTTTTATATGTAATATAATTCATTACAAACGGTATCGATTTATCAGGATTTAAAGAAATAAAATGATTTTTTAAAAACTCTGCATGTTCTTTGTTGAAATTATCCACGGTAAGGGGAAGATTCAATTTCATTCCCAAGTTTTGGGCGTAGTGACCCAGGGCACGATTATCTCTAGGTAAACAAGGACCCCCGAAACCAAATCCATATTTCAGATATTTGTTTCCAATTCTTGTGTCCCCACCAATGGCACCCAAGACCAAATCAATTTCACTTTGTAAATCAGATTTCATAAGAATATCACCCATCATATTTGCATAACTGATTTTTGTCGTCAAAAAACAATTTATACCAATTTTGGTAATCTCAGCAGCTTTACTGGACATAACAAATGCATTCACTTTGGTGGTTTGTATTTTTTTGTAAAGATGAATTAATTCATTAGCTAACTGAGAATATTCGGTTCCAATGAGTAGAATGTCAGATTGTTCTAATCCTTGAACAATTTCACCCTGAGCGATGAACTCGGGGTTGTATGCAACTTGTATGTTAAACTTATATAAATTGTTCTGTATCTGTTGAACATCGCCTGGATTTGTTGTACACCCTACAACAAATTTTTTATTACTCAAGGGGATTTCTAAGCTTGATGCAGTGTAAAATTGATTGGAAACTTCAAACACTTTTGTAGTATCGTAGTTTCCGTTGAGAGTAGATGGTGTTGAAACAAAAGTGAAAATCAAATCAGCATGTTTGATAACCTCAATATTGTTTGTGGTACCACTGAGTTTTTGAGATTCAAATAACATCTTCTGAATTAAAGGTTCATTTGTAAAACAAATCTTTTGATTCAAGTTGAATATATAATCTTCTCTGACATCGGAAACCAATACATCGTAACCTGCTTTTTCGCAAAGAAGTGCGAAAGTTAACCCTAATCTACCTGCACCTATAATTCCTAATTTCATATAATATTATTTTCTTTTAAATTAAAAACCGGAATAGATTCCATTTTATGTTTATTCTTGTTGTTGAATTTCAAATATGTGTGAATTAATTCTTTTTCTTTTTCAGTTGTTGGTTGGTTTTTCAATTTATCAAGACCCAATTCCATGACCCATTCCAATTCATCATATGTTGCACCTATTTGAGTTTCGTCTTTTCTGTTGTCGTCCCATAAACCGTCAGTGGGTTCTGCCTCTATTATTTCTTGACAAACCCCTAAGTACTTACCTAATTCTGTTACCTCAGTTTTATATAGGTCAGCTATTGGAGAAATATCAACACCACCGTCTCCGTATTTGGTGAAAAAACCAACTCCGAAATCTTCAACCTTATTTCCTGTACCCACAACAATACCTTGTGTCGATGTAGCTATTTGATACAATGTGACCATTCGTAATCTGGATTTCGTATTTGCAAACGCTAAATCAGAATTGTATTTTTTGTTGATTACGGGGTGAGCCTTGAATTCGTGGAAAACTTTAGATAAGTCAATATGCCATCCCTGAACATTATATTTGTCCGTTGAAGTTAAATAAGCGATATGTTTTTCAGATAGTTGAGTATTTTGAGGTGTTGAATCTAAAGGCATCCCTAAAAGGATTGTTGGTATACCAGTTCTCGCGCATAGAGTTGATACTACTGCCGAATCAATACCACCAGAAACCCCAACTACTAATGTACTAAGATTATTTTCATGTACATATCCTGATATCCAATTTGTTATTGATTCTGACAAATGTTCATAATCTACTATTCTATTCATGATAAAGTTTTTATATATAAATCTTTTATTTGAGCCGCAACATTCATCGTGAAATATTTTTCCAAATCATTTGGCACTTCGTATTTTTCTTTCGATTCAATGATACCATTAGAATCTACTTTATAAATCCATCCAGGTTTTCCTGACATCCATCCCTCAATCGTTGTTCTTCCTAATTGTATTCCTGCGGTTTCAGAACATTCGTGGATATATTTTTCTACGTTCCATGTGGCGGGAAAATATTTTACATGTTGGTTTTCTAAAACACTCTGTAGATAATTTGATTTATTTTCTCCGACCAACCATAATTCTTTTTTGTTTTCTTTCGTATAATCTATCAAATCCATAATTGTTTCGCGTCTTAGATAATCGATTGACCCAACAAAAAGAACATAGTTTTTTGAATCGTGTTTTGAAGGTTTAAACTTATCGTTATCTATAGGATTGTAAATCACATCAATTTTTTTATCAGATATATCAAACCTTTCAATTAAGTGGTTTTTTATTTCAGGTCTGATGGCAATATATTTTTTGATAGAATCATGTTCAAATGGGTTTTCTAATTCAATTACCTCTGAATGTATAGAATATATTTTATCAATGTTCGGATAGAAACTAATTATTCTTTCGGCAACAGGTTTATGTTGAATATGAATAATATCAAAATCTACAGGCTTAACCTGATACATAACATTTGGTTGGGATTTCACATTTCCTTGGGGTGTAGGAAATTCCCATACACCGTCACCAAGTTTAAACCCAGGAGCTTCTTCGAATGGTAAAACTCTTATACCTTGTTTTTTTGCTAAATCCGTGAGTGGTCCACCAATTTGTGAAAGTATAGTGACAGAGCAATTTAGTTTTTGTAAGCCTTTCGCCAGTTCGTATACATATAATTCAGAGCCTGTAAAAGTTTTGAAAAATAGACAAGAAATTAAAACTTTGATTCTTCTGTCTTTATCGAAAGAGGCTTTGATTGGTAAAACATTTTTATATTTTTCTACAAATTTTTGACGATTCATTTCCCATTTATCATTCGTCATACCGATAGATTTATGGGTTATTCTAATATTTGTAAAAACCCCTATTTTTACACCTTCGAGGAAGTTTTCTAAACAGAACGGTAAATCATAAAAATGGAATCCATCAAACTCTTCAACAAAAGATTTTTTTATTCTTTTTTTATGAACTGCTAATAATAATCCATCAAGAATAACAACACTCCTAATATTGTTATTTAAATCTTCAGAGTATTTTGATGTCCATTTTTTACCATCACTCTCATGATTGACAATACCCGTCATGAATTGCCTTTTATCGGGTTGCCACCATTGTCCCGTTTCAGATAAATTGGTTGTTCCTGCAACACCTAAGATACCATATTCCTTTTTTTCAAAATGTTTTAATAGTTTGTGATACCAACTGACCGTATCAAAATAAATGTCATCATGAATCAAAACAACAATGTCATTTGTTGATTCATAAATAATTTCATTGTAAATCTGTGCCAAAGATTTTTCACCATTATTGACTTTTTCAATAATTTCTATTTTTTTGAACCCCGAGGACTTTTTCAAAGATTCGATATATTCAGGTTTAGACTTTTTTGTCGAATATCCTACAGTAATCATTTTTCTAAAATATACCGGTGCTTCCGAACCCTTTGTTCCCACGGTCTTTTTCACCTATTTTATCAACCTTTTCAAAGTTTATAATTTCACCATTAATAACTGGACATAAAACAGCCTGTGCTACTTTCATGCCTATTGGTATTTTAACTTCATGTGGATTTGCGTTAAAGAGAGGGACAATAATTTCACCTGTATATCCTTGGTCAACAGTTCCAGGTGAATTTAAAACCATCAAACCTTGATTTAAAGCTAAACCACTTTTGGTTCTAACTTGAATCTCGAAACCTTTTGGAAAATTAATTTTAAGACCTGTCGGTATTGCTACTCTGCCAAACGGTCCGATAGATATTTCTTGAGTAGAAAATAAATCAAACCCTGAGTCGGAGGGGAAAGCAAAAGAAGGAAACTTGGCTTCTTTATGAATAAGTTCAACTTCTATAGTTATGATTGATGCGGTTCTCTTTATTTCTTCGTCGAGTTCATCAAAGCTGAATCCTAATCTTGATTCAATCTCTTTGATTGTATCAAGCTCAGGTTCATAACCCGCTTCCCGTTTAACCTTTTCGAATTGATTCATAATTTCTGCCCATATATTTGGGTTCATATTATTAATTTGCATATTATCTCAAACTTGAAAGTTTATGAATTACATCTATTAAAACACTTACATCTTTTTCACAATATTTTTGAATACCCTCATAATCTTTTTTTACCCAAAAAGCTTCATGAACTTTATTGCCAGTAACTTCCATAGTTTTGGAAGATTCAACACCTAAACAAACGCACATTAATTCTAAAGACGCAATTGAACCATAACCACCATATTGCCAAAACTCTTTAGTATCAAAAGCCTTCACTTCCCATGGTTTAGTATCGTGGCCTGGTAAAATCTTCGGAGGGTAAATCCCGTTCATTATCATTCTTTTTGCCAACATCGGAATATCAAATCCTTTTACATTATGACCACAAAGAAAAAACCCTAAATCACCAACCTTCTTGAGTAACTTTTTGAGTTCTGAAAGTAATTTTTTTTCATCGGGGTCATTGAAAGATTGGATTCTCGTTTCGCCTTTATCGGTCACGAATGCAACACTTACACACGCGATTCTTGCAAACTCAGGAACAAGAGCCGCTCTATTAACAAACATTTGTCCTACAGGTTTGTCGGCATCCTCTGGAAATCTTTTTTGAAACCAATCAAAATAGTTTTCAAATTGGAATGATAGTGATTGTCTCTTCTCTACGAGTGAGTCCCAATCAGGTTCTATTCCAACCGTTTCAATGTCTAAAAATAATATCTTACTGAGAGGTACGTTTATCATAAAACTGATTTGTAGAATTCTGCTTTATCTTTTGTCACTTTTTTTAAATCATATTTATCTTTTACTGTTTCGTATAATTTTTGACCCATATCAGTTACCATGTTAGGGTTTTTCAAAAGTTTCTCGATGTATTTGGCCCAATCAGAATGGTTTCTATTTTCGTCAACTAACAGTGCATTACCATCAACAAAGTTACCATTTTGAAGACAATGTTTCAAATCTATTGTGTAGGGTCCTAAGTTTGTTGCAATTATTGCTTTTTTATAGAAACCTGCCTCAATAACCTTCAGTTGAGATTTCATTCTATTGAACATTGTATTCTTAATTGGCGCGAGAGAAACGTCGAACTTAGAATAATTTTTAGCGTAAGATGTTACAGGTTTTGTCCAAACTCTTACGTAAGCTTCTTTATCTTGATTAGGGAAGTCGCCTTGTGTATAATCAATAAGGAATTTTTTATAATTTTCAGAAAGTATGGAAAAATCTTGTGTAAATATCTTCTCATACTTAGCCCAAACGGTTTCGGATGGTTTTATATTTCTTTTCTTGTGTTCACCAGTTTGAGAATTAATTTCAGTCACGGTTCCTCTTGTATCAAACCCACAAAGTACATATTGTAATTTGTCGCTATATTTTGTCAATTTTGAAAATGATTTGTCTAATAATTCCAAATCGTGAAAGTGTGAAGAACCCCCAAGCCATCCGATTCGCAATCTCTCTGATGGTTCGGTCTTTTCTTTGAATTGTGGTTCGTCAGGATTGATGGCGTTAGGAAATACAAAAACGTTTTTATTAATTTTTTTTATTTCATTTGCGAATAAACTCGTTGTAGTTGTAACGTAGTTTGCAACACGAAGATTAGCGACAATTTTTTCGTTGATTTTATTGAAATTAATTACATCGTGAATTGGATGTTCTTTTCCTGGCATCCAATAATCATCAATATCTACAATAGTAATAATACCAATAGAAGATAACATCTGAAGAAGTCTATTTGCTTTCTCAAAGTCAGGGCCTAAGCTCCTGTGACAAGCAACTATTTGATATTTGTTCCAAAAAGTTAAATCATCATATGGAACATCATAAATGATATCAACATGGAATTCTTCGGGAAATTGATTTTGTAAAAAAACGTGAGGGTCTACAGACCTGAACTTACCGACACCAGTTTTATCTGATGGCACAACTAGTACATTTATTTTTGACATAAATTAAAATATTCATAAAATATAATAACTTACGCCTAATAAAAAAAGGGTTAGGAAACTTTTTTAATTTTTGTAACTTTTCCTTCAAAAATATGTTTTCCGACTTTAAATGAGAAAAACTCATTTGATTTCTCTGTTGATTCGGTTAACATTCCATTTTCTCTCAGGGATTCTTCAACTGCAAGTTTAACCATTTTTTTTAGTTCATTATAGTCTACACTCGATGAAGAACTGTTTGTTATGGTTTTTTTTGTGTTTTTTGCAGACTCAGGGATGTAATTACTTGATTCAGATTTCATCAAACGTGAAGCCTTCTCAACTAACTCATTTGAAATTGAGACTTGTTGGCTTTGAGGTTGAGCGATTGGGTTTTCAATCATCAATCTTTTTATCTCATCAGGTAATTTAGAATTTTTGATAGCCTCAACTGTTGGAACACCTACAGGTTTTGTATTTTCCCTTGGTACTGAGGAAAGATATGGTATTTGAGATTGTTCTTGTAAAAACTCTTGTGGGATATTGTATTTTACTTGCGGCATGTCAAAATCCTCGACCATTGGACGAGAAAGTGATTGAGGCGTCTCACTACGCTTGGTGGGTTTTGTTCCTTCACCGAAATCCATAATTTTTTTCGAATGGATTAGTTTTTGCATTAAATCGTTTTCGTTCATATTAAGCTGCTTGTTGTTGTGGAGTGTTGTCAAACTTAGCGATTATTATTACACTTGACATACTTTTATCTCCATTGAAATTATAGTTGGGCCTTGGTTGATTGTAAATTTCACCAGTCGGTTTACAAGATAAAATTTTATCCAATCTGAAAAGTCTCCAACTTGGTAAGGGTTGTTCACCTTTGTAAGCTGTGTGGGAAGCACCTTCTCTGTCCCATCCTCTCATAACCAAATTACCTGCTTGGCTTTTACCAAGAGCAACTGGTTCAACCTCACGAATACCTCTTCCACCTGGCTCGTCTCCGTCGTAGTATATAACACAGACTTGCCTATTTTTGATTGCGTTTTGTACAGTATCAATTGAAGCAATCTCAAGAAGTAGTCCCTTTAGTGACTCAGTAAGTCTCATTAGAAATCAGGGTAGGTTTTATTTGAGTTAAACTTATTGATTTTTATTTCGTTTTTCCTTTCAACAACATCGTCTATAGTTCCAGCGTTCACATTGTATACGTCCAAAAATGAACCTGTTCCTCTACCCATAGAGTCTCCATCGGCAACAGCATCTCTATTCACTGAAGAATATGGATTACCGACCGCATTGAAGTCGTTCTTAGGAATTAATTTTGCTCTCTCAACATCTGCAATCAAGGTGAGTGCATTTTTTTCTGTTTGAGTCAAATCTAGTGAAAGTTGTTCTGCCATAAAATTAGATTTTAGTTATTAATTCGTTTATTCTTTTGAGGCTTTCAGTGACAGCAGCATTATATCTGTCGACTGGTCTTGTATGAGATTTGGACGGTCTGTTCATATCTACAATACTGTCTTTGGTATGTGGGTCAATGAATTGGTTTTCCATTCCGGTATCCATTTTGTTTTTTGCGGTAAGATGACCATAGTCTCTCATTTTTCTTAATTCATCATCCACCCAATTTTTCATAATTGCACCACCATTCAAAATGAATGAAGGTTCATTTTGATTTCCTTTATAATTGTCAAAAAAGTTTTTAATTCTCTTTAGTTGTTTGTAGTCAATAGTTTCTTGATTTTGAAGTTCTTGGTTTCTCATAAATCCATCAATACTTTTATTCGCATCTTTCACTTTAGCAAAACATACTTTCATGTGTTCCCTTTTGTCTTCAGGAAACTCAATAACTCCTTGGACGGTATTGTATAAATCCTTATTCACTGTTCAATAATTTTATAATATCCTTTTTTGATAAACCTTCTTTATCCATTTGTCTCATCAAAGATTTGAGGTTTTTTTTCAAAATCGAAGAAACTTCAACTTCTTCTTTTTCTTTCTTATTAATTTCTCCTTTATCTTTTTTTTCTTTCTTTTTATCCATGAGAAAATCTTCAATCATTTTAATTGCTTTTTCTTTTTGGATTTCAGGAAGGATTTGTCTTGAGATAAAGTTCGGGTCATTTTTAAACTTGGATTTTTTATCACGTTTTCCGTAAGGGTCTTTTCCTTGTTGTTTAGTACGTTCCTTAGCCTCATCGGGTTCCATTTCCAATTCGTCTTTGAAATACTTGTAAGTTTCTTTCCCGTCTAAGTCTTTGGTTTCTTCATAACCAAAAGCACCTGACATATCCTCTTCAGAAACCTCAACCGATTCACCATAATATGTTCTATAACCTCTTGATATTGGGTCGTTTGTAATCCTAGATGCTGCAACGGTTTGGTCCATAGTTTTTCTTGGGTGTAATGCTGGGTCTAAAATAGGAATACTCGAGTTGGACATTGCTCCGTCTAAAGTGACTAATTCCTCTATCTCTCCACCTACCTCTTTAGTAGATTTTGTTTTTTTAGTCTTAAGTAGTTTCTCCAAATATTTTTTTACTGCCTCAACTTTTTCCCTTGGAACCTTAATATTGACATCATTTTTTCTGGCTTCAGTCAAAGTTGATTCAGATGAAAAATAAAGTGAATAATTATTCCCTTTATCTCTCAAAAGAAAATAATACGGTGAGTTGAAATATTCTTGGTCTGATTTAATCATCACAATCTTTAAACTATAAATACTAGGTCTTAAGGTATTTATCATTAGTTTATGTCTTATCAGAATATAAATCAATACAATTATAGGAGATGGGGTCTTTTGCCTGTCAACGAGATTACTGACATATGTCTCGCGTCGGATGAAAGAACTTACGACCAAGAGGTTATTTTTTCTCCATTACTCATTGGAGAGGATGACGGTAATCGAATGCCATTCAGGTTTGACTTCAATAGTTCTGCAACCACACTTTGCCAAACAGGATGTGTTTTTAGCAGTGATACTATTGTCTCGGAAAACTATTGGAATCCATTGGACGTAAACCCTAATATTTGTCCAAAAGTTACAGAATTATGTGATGTGGGTTTGACTGGTATAGATAATGGTTTGGTGAAGAAAATGTCAGGGGAAACAATCGAAATTACAACTGGTCTTTACACAAACCTTACAGATAAGTTCAGTAGATACAAGTATGATAGAAGGATGAAGCTCCACCCAATAACGGGATTCACAACAACTCAGAATAGATTATGGAATGATGGGTCTTACAATTATAATTTACACTTCGCCACTGATGGGGGAGATATTGGATATTATATAAGATTTGATGGTGGTTTTTATCAAGGGTTTTATAAAATCCCTGGTTACGATTATCAAGTATTTCCACAGAGAGTTAGTTTAGGTTGGACTGCTGAGTTTTTATTAAGGTATAGATGGACGGGTGATACAAATGTTGGTTTGAATGCAAGATATCCCGAGAACAAAGGTACTTTCTTTTACATAGGCGCTAGAGCTGAAAATAAGTTTTATCATTATCCAGACGGACATCCAAAACAAGATACAGGATATACAAGAGTGACTTCAGGTTTAACTTGTATGCATACTTGTGGTTGTTGTAGTTCTGCAAATACCGCCTCTACTTGTATGGAAGTATACCAACAATCGGGAGGTACAATTGTACAATGTAATTGTTGTGAGCCGTGTGCATGTGAATCAAATGCAGAATACGCCGAAAAAGACCCACTTTATGATGGGGTTTCTAATGCCTTGTCTTTGAGGTTGAGTGGAGATACGGGTAATCCCCGTCTGTGCGTTAAAACATATAGGATTACTGGAGGTTGTGAGCACACTGGAACATGTCTAACAGGAGTAACCTATGTTACAGGAACATCGGTCACAGAGTGGTGTTCATCAAGAGGTATTTTTTATGACTGTAGTGGTACAACTTATCCGAATGTAGAACATTGGGTTCAAATTGATGCTGTATTTCAAAGAAATGAATGGTTCAATACCTGTGATTTATATGACAAAGGTGGTTTAGCTATTTTAGTCAAAGAAGAATATTTCGCAACCATAGAAGATAGAAGTATAACATTAATCGAACCTCCACTAACCCATGAAGAAAATTATAATCCGCCATTCACGGAAGTTGTAACTTTCAATGACAATTGGACCGAACAAGAAAAATATAGATTGGGCACAATGAAATTTTATGTGAACGGAAGACTTTTCATGGTTGTAAGAAACTTCGAGGAAATTATTCCAAGACTTTTGAATGCAGAAAAGGAAAAACAAATCGGAGTTTCATACAACATCTCCTTAGGTGGGGGTACTCAAGGATTGCACGATAATTTGACTTTTTCAGGAGGTTGCCCTGCAACCATAGATGAGATTCTTTATCAACAAGACCCCGAATGCTTAACGACATATGATTTGAATCATACGATTTATTCGGGTCTTACAACACACGTTAAGTTGGAAGAATATTTTGGTGGAAGCATGATAGGAGATATAAGTGCATTTAGAATGTATACCGAACCTCTAAACGCTTCTCAAATAAGGCATAATTTCAGAGTTCAAAAAAACAAATATAATCTTTTGGACCCTAATTGTTTGAATTGCAGAATAGTAATTCCAATTTGTGATTTGGTTTACATTTCGATACCCTGCGTATAATGTCATGTTATTATTACTATATAACAAATTATAATAATATCCAAGAAGGGTATTACAGATATACAGGATGTACTGGTGTGGTTAGCGTATCGTCCATACAAACAATTAGTTCAGAATATGTTTGTGCTCAAAATATAATTGTTGAAGGATATAGTGCACCATTAACAATTATTAATATGGGATTGTGCCCCTCTTCAACACCTACTCCGAGTGTAACACCAAGTGTAACTCCGACTGTCAGTTTATCCTGTACACCAATAACACAAACCCCAACACCAACATATACACCTACGCCCACTCAAACACCAACAACTGTTTATATGAGAAATATGAGAACAGGGGGATGGTATCAAGATGTTTGTAATTCAGTAAATCAATTTGCTAATCCTAAAAACGTCTTGGTGTATATGTCAAAGCCGTTCGACCAACTTAGAATTGGGGACCATGTTTATGGGGATTCCATGTTGACAATACCACCTGTGGGCACAAACTTTACAATTTCGGACGGAGCAAGATTCATACAAATTAGTGGTACACGAATTATCAATGTGGGGGTTTGTTAGTACAAATCCAAGTTCTAATTATTAACTATTTATTGTCATGGACTTTTGCGGTGTAGAAATTTCTAGTATCAATTTTAGCGGATTAAGTGCTGATGTAACATTTTTCCCTTGTTCAGGTGGAACAATTTATTTAGGGACACAGGTTCTACCTTTTAACTATGATAATCAATATTTTTATGGTATATATTCATGTTTCATACCAACCTACGGAGATGTTTGTACAATTTCAGTTCCGTGTCCTTCAGCAACACCAACCCCTACCTTAAGTCCAACACCGACAATAACACCGACCCAAACTCCAACACCGACCGTCACAACGGGATTGACACCGACGGCGACTGAGACACAAACACAAACGCCAACTGTAACACCAACGAACACAAGTTCACCAACAAACACTACAACTAATACACCAACTAAGACTCAAACTTCGACGGTTACACCTTCAGTCACAATAGGACTAACTCCAACCGCGACTCAAACACCAACTAAAACAACAACTCAAACACCAACTAAAACACCAACTCAGACATCAACAACAACTGAAACACCAACTCCAACAACGACACCAACAACAACACCAACATCGTCAAGAGCGTATTGGGAATATGTTTTTGGATATGACCCTACAGTAGATTTAAACGCATGTTCTAATTATTCAACATCTCCAACAACATATTATGCCGCTCCTGGTGATGGACCTGGTCCAAACATTGGTGAAGTTCTTTATACTGACTCGGGTCTAACAACAACAGTACCTAACGGTTACTACTCAGATGGCGTTGCTTGGTATCAAGTAACAGGAGGGGCTGGTGTAATTACGAGCCAAGACCCGAATGGATGTCTTGTTTCTCCAACACCAACTCAAACACCAACTAACACTGAAACTCCAACTAATACACCAACAGAAACTCCAACTCAAACACCAACTAACACTGAAACTCCAACATCTACTCCAAGTGTAACTCCTACAAATACTCCTACGGAGACATCAACTCAAACACCAACTAACACTGAAACTCCAACTAATACACCAACGGAAACTCCAACTCAAACACCAACTAATACTGAAACTCCTACAAATACTCCTACGGAGACATCAACGGAAACTCCAACTCAAACACCAACTAATACTGAAACTCCTACAAATACTCCTACGGAGACATCAACTCAAACACCAACTAATACTGAAACTCCTACAAATACACCAACAGAAACTCCAACTCAGACACCTACTAATACTGAAACTCCTACAAATACTCCTACGGAGACATCAACTCAAACACCAACTAACACTGAAACTCCAACTGAAACTCCAACAGAAACTCCAACTCAGACACCTACTAATACTGAAACTCCTACAAATACTCCTACGGAGACATCAACTCAAACACCAACTAACACTGAAACTCCAACTGAAACTCCAACAGAAACTCCAACTGAAACTCCAACTCAGACACCTACTAATACTGAAACACCTACACAAACACCGACCAATACACAAACACCGACACCTTCTATAACAGCTAGCCAAACCCAAACACCGACACCTTCTATAACAGCTAGCCAAACCCAAACACCGACACCAACCTCAACTAATACGCCAACAACTACAACGACTCAAACTCTAACTAGCACACCAACAACTACAACGACTCAAACTCCAACGAGAACACCAACCCCAACACCACCAAGTGCATTAGCGGTGCATTTCGATATAAGTAATTCATCATCATATCCTGGTAGTGGAAGTGTAATAACCGACCTTTCTGGTAATGGAAACACAGGAACATTAAATGGAGATTTTTCATACTCAGCACTTAATAGTGGGACTATGTCCATGGGTGGAACAAACAGTTATGTAAACGTTCCTCAAAGTGCTTCGATTAATATATCAAATACATCCACACCTGTATCCGTAGTTATGTGGATTAATATTACCGCAGGATATAGTAATTTTGATGGTATTTGGAATAAAAACTTCGATTCTGGGGGGGGGTTTGACGGGTACAGATTGATTGCTCTAAATAGTAATAAAGTAATGCTTGGTATTAATGGTGCAAGCTTCGATTACCAACTTCAAAGTGCTATTAACGCAATTGCAACAGGAACTTGGATGATGTTAACATCAATCATTCAAGGCGGAACATCTTACGTTTATAGAGATAATAATTCCACACCGATAGTACAAGCTACAACTAATGCACAGTCCATATTTTCAAACACTGCGAATCTTCAACTTTGTGTGGGTCAATTCAATACTCTTGGAGGATACTTACCTTGTAGATGGGGACAATTTAGATATTATAAAAATAAATCACTTACAACCGCAGAAATATTGGCATTATTTAATGCAGACAAAGCTAAGTACGGATTATGAAAAACATATTTATTTAAATGTCATACTGTGGAGTAAAAATATCGAGTGTTAATTTCAGTGGTCAAACCACGAATGTGGTTTATATGCCAGATTCTGGTGGAACAATAACCATAGGGTTGAAAGTTTTTCCCTTCGATTATATTTCTGATTATGTCTATGGGACTTATTATTGTTATTTACCAAGTTGTAAATATACTTATTCAGTCGTAGTACCTGGTCCAACACCAACCCCCACAATTACACCAACAATTACTCCAACTCCAAATCCGACACCTACACCTACTCCTGCAATTGTGTATTTATTGAACCTTTGGGGTGATACTGTATGGAATAACGCGTGTGACGAAGCCGGATATGGTCCATCGAATGTTTCAGTTTATTCGTTTGTACCATTCTCATCACTTGTAGTCGGAAATTTCGTTTATGGAAATCCGCAATGTACAATTCCTCCGATTGGAGCTCAAACTATACTTACAAATGGAAATACTTGGATTCAGATTTACCTCCCAAATGGTTTGATTGTTAATACAGGAATTTGCCCATAAAGATTTATTGTTGTATTTATTGTTATGGCATGTAGTAAATATAATTTGACTAACACAGGTTCAACAATTGTGACTTTCAATTACCAAAGATGTGATGATGCACTTTGGCAGTATCAAGTTGAGTTATTACCCTCTGAAATAAAAAACATATGGACTATTGACAATACCTACTCCACCGCCTTTGGTCAGAAAATTGTTTTGGATAATTATGGACCTTTCCCTTTTACAACTCCTACAAATACACCGAATGTAACATCTACCCCCACACCTTCACAGACCTCAATAGTTGACCCAAGCCCAACACCAACAAAAACTCCTACAACGACACCTACAAATACACAAACACCAACGAACACTGCATCACCGACACAAACTCTTACACCAAGTATGACTGCGTCACCAAGTCCAACACCTTCTACAACAGCTTCGGTGACATCGACACCTACACCAACAAACACCCCAACTTTGACTCGAACACCTACGCAGACTCCGACTTCTACTCAAACAATTCCGTGTTTCTGTTATACTGCAAATAATACCACTGGCTCATATGAGTATTTCACATATACTGATTGTGTCACTCAAGAACTAATTTCTTTCAACTTACCCCCAGGAGCAACACTATCACGTTGTTCTTCTACGACTCCGATTGCAAATCCTGGTGTGATTGTTACGGGTGGTACAGAACCGTGTTATAATTTATCAGATTGTTTTTGATAAAAAATCTATTAATTTTTTATTGTAAAAGAGTATTTATATAAAAAGATTTAAAATGGCTTGCAGTAAATATATTTTAACGAATACGGGAACTACGATAGTTACCTTCAATTACCAAAGATGTGATGATGCATTGTGGGAATATCAAGTTGAACTCTTACCTTCAGAAACCAAAAGTATTTGGTTGTTGAATAATACTTATTCAACCGCTTTTTCACAATATATTGTCTTGGTGAATCTAGGAACTTTCCCATTCACTTCTTTGACGCCGACACCGAGTATTACTGCTTCTGCAACTCTAACTCCTACACCTACAAAAACACCAACAGGAACTCCAACAAATACACCAACGAACACAGGAACTCCAACAAATACACCAACAGGAACAGCAACAAATACACCTACACAAACACCAACACCTACAAATACACCTACAAATACCCAAACACCAACGTCACCTCTTCAAACATTTAGTATTACTTCGGGTGGTACCTCAAATGAGGCTTGTAATGCGGGAGTTGCAGGAAATATATACGCTTTCGACCCAATATTTGACGATAACAATCAATTCTATAATGTTCCAACAGGTGTTGTTACAGTAGATATGTCAGGGTTCTATAGTGATGGAACGTCTGTTGTTCAATTGAATTCATTAGGTACAACAATAAGTGGATTTGACCTTTGTACATTTCTCGCAACACCGACTCAGACACCAACGAACACAGGAACTCCAACAAATACACCAACGAACACAGGAACTCCAACAAATACACCAACTAAGACACCTACAGGAACTCCAACAAATACTCCAACTCCGACGCAGACACAAACACCGACACAAACATTTGCATGGTACACCTATAGTTTGGGAACTGGCGCTACTGCGTTAGATGCTTGCACAGCTTTTAGTGTATCACCACAAACTATTTATGGTACAATTGCTGGTGGAATTGGACCTAACGTGGGTGAATATCTATACCAAACTGCTGGTAGACCATTAACAAATGTTGTACCTAATGGATTCTATTCTAACGGAACCGATTGGTACCAAGTTAGTGGAGGACTCGGACAAATTACAACAGCCGACCCTAATGGTTGTTTAGAAATACCAACACAAACTCCAACAAACACTGCGACTAATACACCAACACCATCGGTTACTGTAACAAATACTCCAACAAATACACCGAGTAAAACACCAACTCAAACACCTACTCCTACACAAACTTCCACACCGATTGTCAGTCCAACACCAACAACTACTCCAACACCAACTCCAACACCTTATAGAAATATGTTCTTTAGTAATAGTAGTAGTGGTTCAGAAATTACAGGATTTACAGGTTCTTTCACTTCATTATTGAGCTTTAGTTTCCCTGTAACTGGTCCGCCATCAGTAAACGCATTCCACGGACCAATCACTGATTCAGTAGATACTATTGAAGTATATGTGACAGGAGGAACAAATGTCAAGGTGGTGATAGCTAAAAATGGTGTGGGAATATCAGAAGAGTTCGGTACGGCTCCGTTTACATCACAATATACATTCAATACAAATCTTACAGAGAATGACCAGTTGGCTATTTATTTGAATGATGGTGCTGTGACTAATTCGCTTGGATATGACGCGGCTTCATCGGCAACAGCTTGTGCAAATTTCATATCATCTCCATCAAACTACTATAGTTCAATCGCACTAACTACAGGAGTTAATATTTTCACAGACACTTCACTTACAACTTTGGCACCTGATGGATATTATTCTGACGGAACAAATTATTATCAGGTCAGTGGCGGTTCCAATTTAGGACCAGTTGCTTGTTAAAATATATAAATAATTGTAAATTAAACCCTCTACTTTCGTGGAGGGTTTTTTATTTTTAATCAAAATATATTTCATGAGCAAAATCTTTATTCAGATTGCGTCCTACAGAGACCCTGAATTAGTTCCAACAATAAGAGATATGTTGGCAAACGCAAAAAAACCTGAAAACCTTGTTTTAGGGATTGCACGTCAATATTCTGAAACTGATGGATTTGATAATCTCGATGAGTGGAGAAATGATAAAAGATTTAGAATTTTGGATATTCCCTATCAAGAGGCGAAAGGTGTTTGTTGGGCAAGACATTTGGTTCAACAGTTATATAAAAATGAAAAATACACAATGCAAATCGACTCGCACATGAGATTTGTTAAAGATTGGGATGAAATTCTAATCAATATGATAAAGGGTCTCCAAAAGGACGGGTATAAAAAACCTCTACTTACGGGTTATGTACCCTCCTTTGACCCTGATAATGACCCAGCGGGAAGAGCAACAGATGCTTGGAGAATGACTTTTGATAGATTTATTCCTGAAGGTGCTGTATTTTTCCTTCCTGAGACAATACCAGGTTGGAGAGAAATGACAAAACCTGTCACCGCTAGATTTTATTCTGCACACTTTTGTTTTACTTTGGGTGTATTTTCCAAAGAAGTTCAACACAATCCTGAATATTATTTTCACGGAGAAGAGATTTCAATTGCCGCGAGGGCTTATACTCATGGATATGATTTATTCCATCCTCACATACCTGTTGTATACCACGAATATACTCGTAAGGGTAGAACGAAACAGTGGGACGATGACAAAACATGGGGAGATAAAAACAAACACTCTCACCTAACAAATAGAAAGTTATTCGGAATGGATGGAGAGGTACAAGAAGGACACGACGGTCCTTATGGATTCGGTACAGTAAGAACACTTAGAGATTACGAAAAATACAGTGGTTTGTTATTCGAAAAACGTGCAGTACAAAGATATACTTTAGATAAAAATTATCCTCCAAATCCTTATAACTATGAAACTGAGGAAGATTGGAAAAAAGATTTTGCATCTGTTTATAAAC
>Ga0194116_10000510_pt1 | contig 67647 bp, 63 predicted proteins | sample TA2MahsurfametaG_4_FD_148617 | JGI IMG/M metagenome (GOLD analysis project Ga0194116, IMG submission 148617) | Freshwater microbial communities from Lake Tanganyika, Tanzania - TA2015008 Mahale S9 surface | ecosystem: Environmental > Aquatic > Freshwater > Lake | place: Tanzania: Lake...
GACCGGCGCGCCGACGGAGAGGATGCGCCGCCAGCGCGGGCTGCGGATGTGGGCCGTGACCACGATCTCGAACAGCAGGATCTGCACGAGCAGCGCCACGATGCGCGTCCAGAGCGAGGCGTCGCCCGCCGCGATCAGCACGAAGGCGATGATCGACAGGACGGGCGCGATCAGGACGTTGCGCTCGTCGGTCACGTCGAGCCAGCGGCCCCTGAGGAGGCGCCGCTCGCGCTCGATGCGCCCCGATCCCGGATGCCCGTCCATCCCCGCGGACGTTACGCGATCGGGGGGTGCGTCCAGCCGCGGTCCGCGGCCGCGTCGCGCGGCCCGAACATCCGCACCGTCTCCGCGTCGTCGCCGGGCGGGACGTCGCGGATCCCGAGCATGGAGTCGATCACCATGTTCTGGAAGCGGTGGCACGACTCCTCGAAGCGGTAGCACATGCGACCGCCCTCGTAGGCGGGGTTGCGCAGCCCGTCCTGGACCCGCTCGACGATGCCGATGTCCTCCTGGTTGACCTCGTCCCAGAACGCCATCAGCGCGTCGACGTCGCCCTCGGGGTCGGTGCTCGCGGCGACCGACTCGGGGTGGGTCAGGAGGTACGCCACCTCCGCCGTGCGGCCCGGCCCGTCGGGGCGGGCGAGCAGCAGGAAGACGTGGTTGGCCATCACGTTGATCGCGATGTTCGGGTAGAGCCAGACGAAGCGGGCCGCCTCGGCGTCCTGGCCCTCCACGAAGGTGACGGGCGGCAGGCCCTTCCAGCCGCCGTCGTCGGTGTTCGGGGCGACGGGCCACGTGCAGAAGCCGACGTACTTGCCGGGGCCCTGCCAGCGGTAGTGGTCGTCCATCGGCGAGACCTTCACCAGCGCAGGGTGGACCCACGGCAGGTGGTAGTACTCCATGAAGTTCTCGCCGATCAGCTTCCAGTCGGCGTCGATCGCGTACTCGACGCGGCGGGCCATCCGGTACTCGCCGAGCCGGTAGCCGGCGAGGCGCGCACCGAGGTCGCCGAGCTCGTCCTCGAGCGCGGGGGCCTCGGGGTCGAGGCAGACCATGACGAGGAACTCCCACTGCGCGACGCGCACCGGGTGCAGGCCCATGTCGGCCTTGTCGAAGGCCTTGATGTCCGACATGTCGAACGCCGCGCGGGCGTCCACCGGGATCGCGCTCTCCGGCGTGAAGAGCGGCGTGCCGAGGCACGACCCGTTCAGGTCGTACGCCCACGCGTGGTACGGGCACGAGAAGAAGCGCTTGACGTGGCCGGAGCCCTCGCACAGCCGCGCGCCGCGGTGGCGGCACACGTTGTGGTGCGCGCGCAGCTCGCCGTCGAGGTTGCGGGTCACGATGATCGAGCGGCCCGCGACCTCGACCACCAGGAAGTCGCCCGGCTCGGCGACCTCGTCGGCCACGCAGACCGGCACCCACGCGCGCCCGTACACGCGCTCCTGCTCGAGCGCGTGGAACTCCTCCGACGTGTACGCGTCGGGGATCAGGGTCCAGGCGAAGTCGACGGGGAGGCGCGTCTTGGCGTACGTCTCCGGCTCGGAGAACGCCGCGCCCGGGAGCGGCCGCTGCATGGCCGGAGGGTATCGCCTCCGCGGCGACCGCGTCGACCGCCGTCCCACCGCATGGCACGATCGGCCGCGGCGAGCGGATACGCTCCGCAGCCATGGACGCCCTCCTCGTCGACAGCGTGCGCACCCCGTTCGGCCGCAACCGCGGCGGGCTCAGCCACCTGCGCACCGACGACCTCGCGGCGATCCCGCTGCGCGCCCTGCTCGAGCGCCACCCGGGCCTCGACCCGGCCCGCGTCGACGAGGTCCTCTACGGCGACACCAACCAGGCGGGCGAGGACAACCGCAACGTGGCCCGGATGGCCCTGCTCCTCGCCGGGCTCCCCGTGAGCGTGCCCGGCGTGACCCTCAACCGCCTCTGCGGGTCGGGCGGCGAGGCCGTCGTCCAGGGCGCGCGGATGCTGCGCGCGGGTGACGCCGAGGTCGTGATCGCGGGCGGCGTGGAGGGCATGAGCCGCGCCCCCTTCGTGCTCGAGCCCGCCGCCGAGGTGCTGCCGCGCGACCAGCGCCTGCACGGCACCGCCGTCGGCTGGCGGATGGTGAACCCGGCGATGCCGGCCGACTGGACGGCCTCCCTCGGGGCGGCGACCGACCGGCTCGCCGCCCGCCACGGCCTCGAGCGGGCCGCGCTCGACGACTGGGCGCTGCGCAGCCACCTGCGGGCGCACGCCGCCTGGGAGGCGGGCCTCCACGCGGACGGCGTGGTGGCCGTCGGCGACGTGGCCCGCGACGAGGGGATTCGGACGGACGCCGACCCGGCGCGGCTGGCCGAGCTCGCCCCCGCCTTCGTCCCGGACGGCCTGATCACCGCCGGCAACGCCTCGCCGATCTCGGACGGCGCGCTCGCGATGCTCCTCGCGTCGCCCGCCGCCTGCGCGGAGCACGGCTGGGCGCCGCGCGCGCGGATCGGACGCAGCGCCACCATCGGCGTCGCGCCGCAGGACTTCGGGGAGGCGCCCGTGCCGGCGGTCCGGGCGCTGCTCGACCGGGCCGGGCTCGGCGTGGCCGACATCGATCTGTGGGAGCTGCAGGAGGCATTCGCGGCGGTGCCCCTGATCGCCATCCGGGAGCTCGGGCTCGACCCCGAGCGCGTCAACGTGCACGGCGGCGCGATCGCCTACGGGCACCCGCTCGGGGCCTCGGCGCCGCGGCTGATCGCGGACCTCGCCCGCGAGCTCGGCCGCCGCGGCGGCGGCACAGGCGTCGCGGCGGTCTGCATCGGCGTGGGGCAGGGTCAGGCCGTGCTCGTGCACGTCGACGGCTGAGCGCGCCCGGAGCGCGATTCGCGGCTAGCCTTTCCGGTCAGTAACGCGCCCGTTCCACCGGAGAGGAACCCCGAGATGGCCCACAAGTACTCGCTCACGGACGACCAGGTCCCGCGGCACTGGTACAACATCGCCGCCGACCTGCCGAGCATGCCGCCCCCGCCCCTGCATCCGGGCACCGGCCAGCCGCTCGGCCCCGACGACCTCGCCCCGCTGTTCCCGATGGCCCTGATCGGCCAGGAGGTCTCGGCGGAGCGGATGATCCCGATCCCCGACCCCGTCCGCGACGTCCTCGCGATGTGGCGCCCGACGCCGCTCTACCGCGCGGACAAGCTGGAGGCGGCGCTCGGCACGGACTGCCGCATCTTCTACAAGTACGAGGGCGTCTCGCCCGCCGGCTCGCACAAGCCGAATACCGCCATTCCGCAGGCCTGGTACAACCAGCAGGAGGGCGTCACCCGCATCGCCACCGAGACGGGCGCGGGCCAGTGGGGCTCGGCCCTGTCCTTCGCGGGCGCCCAGTTCGGCCTCGAGATCAAGGTCTACCAGGTGCGCGCCTCGTACGACGCGAAGCCGTACCGCCGCGCGATGATCGAGACGTGGGGCGGCGAGGTCGTCGCCAGCCCGTCGCCCGACACGAACGCGGGCCGCGCGATCCTCGAGACGGACCCGGGCTGCCCGGGCAGCCTCGGCATCGCGATCTCGGAGGCCGTCGAGGACGCCGCCACGCGCGACGACACGAAGTACGCGCTCGGCTCCGTCCTCAACCACGTGCTGATGCACCAGACCGTGATCGGCCAGGAGGCGCAGGAGCAGCTGAGGGCGCTCGACGCCTACCCGGACGTCGTCGTCGGCTGCGTCGGCGGCGGCTCGAACTTCGCCGGCATCGCGTTCCCGTTCCTCGCGGACAAGATCGCCGGCAGGGACATCCGCGTCGTCGCCGCCGAGCCCGCCGCCTGCCCGACGCTCACACGCGGGCACTACGGCTACGACTTCGGCGACACGGCGCAGCTGACGCCGCTTCTGCCGATGCACACGCTCGGCCACGGGTTCATCCCGGCGCCGATCCACTCCGGCGGCCTGCGCTACCACGGCGCCGCGCCGCTGGTGTCGCACCTTCTCAACCTCGGCCTGATCGAGGCCGTCGCCTACCCGCAGCGCGAGTGCTTCGCGGAGGCGGTTCGCTTCGCGCGCACCGAGGGCATCATCCCGGCGCCCGAGCCGACCCACGCGATCCGCGCGGTGATCGCCGAGGTCGAGCGGGCGAAGGAGGAGGGCGTCGTGAAGACGATCCTGTTCAACCTCTGCGGCCACGGCAACTTCGACCTGACCGCGTACGACGCGTACTTCGCGGGCACGATGGAGGACATCGAGCTCCCGGAGGCCGAGCTGGACGAGGCGGCCAAGGCCCTCGAGGGCATGCCCGCCATCGCCTAGGCGCACGCACGACGGGGGCGGTCCGGCTGCGGCCGGGCCGCCCCCGTTCGCGTTCCTAGGCCGGCCGGCGGCCGACGAGGAGCACGTCCTCGCCGGTCTGGACGACGGTGCCGTCGTCTTTGGTGCACGCGACGGCCATCCGCACGATGCCGCGGTCGGGCTTCGACCGCGACGGGCGGTTCTCGGTCACCGTCCAGGTGGTGGTGATCGCCTCGCCCGGGTAGGTCGGGGCCTTGAAGTCCCGCGACTCGGACAGGTAGGCGATGATCAGGAGCGCATCCATCTCCGGGCACGGCGTGCCGGACGAGGCGCCGAGCACGAGCAGCCCGTGCGCGATCCGCTCCCTAAACGGCGTGTTGGCGCGCACCCACTCGTCGTCGGTGTGCAGCGGGTTGTGGTCGCCGGACAGGACGCAGTAGTCGGCGATGTCCTGCGCCGAGATCGTGCGCGCGGACGAGGTGAGGACGCTGCCGACCGGCAGGTCCTCGAGGAAGAGGGTCTTCGCGTGGCTCATGCCGGGCAGCGTAGCCCCCGTAGGCACGTACGACCGGCGGCGCGATACGGTGCCGCCGATGGCCGCCGCCGCGTCCGACCGCGCCCCCCTCGCCTGGCTCGGCTACCTGCTCGTCGGCGCCTCCGCCGGGTTCGCGGCCTTCAACGTCATCTTCGGGCGCCTCCTGATCGACACCGGCATGCGGCCGCTCGAGGTGTCGGCGACGCGCATCTACGGCGCCGGGCTGATCCTGCTCGTGTTCCTCGTGCCCGTGCTCGGCCGGCTCCGGCGGGGCCACCTCGTGCCCATCGCCGCGTTCGCCGTCGTGGGGCTGGTCGTCGGCCAGGGCACCGCGTTCATCGCCTTCTCCGACTCCGACGTCGCGATCGTCCTCGTGATCATCTTCACCGCGCCGCTGTTCGTGGCCCTCTACGAGCGGCTGCGGCTCGGCGCCGTCCTGCCGCGCCACGCCTACGCGGCCATCCTCGTCGCCGTCGCCGGCGTCGGCCTCGCGGTGGCGGGCGGCGGCGTCGGCGGCATCACGGCGCGGGGCTTCGCCTTCGCGGTGGCGTCGATGATCGCGTACGGGGTGTCCGTGGTGCTGGCGTCGCGGCTGCCCGGCGATCTCCCGCCGCTGGCCCGCACGGCGGCCAGCATGGTCGTCGCCGGCCTCGCCTTCTGCGTGATCGCGCCGCCCTGGACCCTGCCCTTCGACCTGCTCGGCGCGACGGCGACCTTCCCGGGCCGGCTCGGCTTCGCGCTGCCCCTCTGGGTCGCCGTCGCCTTCTCCGTCCTCGTCGGGTCGGTCGGCGTGTTCGTGACGTGGATCGCCGGGACGCGGATCGTCGGGGCCGGGGCCTCCAGCGTCGTCGGCATGGCCGAGCCCGTCCTCGCGGCCATGGTCGCGTGGGCGCTCCTCGCCCAGGCCCTCGCGCCGCTGCAGGTCGTCGGGATCCTCGTGACCGTCGGTGCGATCACGGTGGTCGAGCTCGCCCGCATCCGCACGCGCCGGCTCGACGCCCCGGACGCGCCCGTCGAGCTCTGACGGGGACGGCTGCGTACGGCGGTACGACCGGCGCTCCGTCAAGATGCCGCCGTGGCGTCCCGTCGATCCGGCTACCTGCTCGTCTGCGGCGGCTCGGCCCTGTTCGCCAGCACGGGCGTCGTCAGCGCGGTGGCCTTCGAGGGCGGCGTCGCGCCGATCGAGCTCGCAGCACTCCGCTCCTACATCGCGGCGTTGATCCTGCTGCCGTTCCTGCTTCTCGTCGCGCGGCGGATCCGCCGTGCCGACCTCCTGCCGATCGTGCTCTTCGCGCTGATCGGGATCGTGCTCGCGCAGGGCTTCTACTACGGCGCGATCTCCCGGATGGACATCGCGGTGGCGCTCGTCATCGTCTACACGGGGCCGCTGCTCGTGGCGGGCTACCAGCGCGCGTTCCACGCGGAGCGCCTGCCGCTGATCGGCTACCTCGCGATGGTCCTCGCCGTGACCGGGGTCGCCATCGCGGTGCTCGGCGGCAGCGGCGGCCTCGCTGCGATCTCGCTCCTCGGCGTGGGGTTCGCCCTCCTGACCGCGGTCTGCTTCGCGGGGCAGGCGATCCTCGGCGCGCGCCAGCCCTTGACGCTGCCGCCGCTCGCCCGCACGGGCGCGGGCATGGCCGCGGCCGCCGTGATCTGGATCCCGCTCGTGCCCATCTGGGCGCTCCCCCTCGACGTGTTCGGCGACACGGCGGCGTTCACGGGCCGCTTCGACCTCGAGATCCCCGTCGGGGCGGCGGTCCTCTACGTCGCGGTCTTCGGCAGCGTCGTGCCCTACCTCCTGCTGATCATGGGCCTCGCCCGGATCGGGCCAGGCGCGGGCAGCATGGCCGGCATGACCGAGCCGGTCGTGGCCCCGCTCCTCGCCTGGTTCGCCCTCGGGCAGGTCCTGACGCCGCTGCAGGCCCTCGGCGTCGCGCTCACGATCGCGTGCGTCGCGATCGTGGAGCGCCAGCGCTACCGGCTGCGGCGCGTGCCCGAGTCCTACGTCGCGGAGCTCTGAGTTATGTCGGAGCGCATGATCGGCGTGATCATCGTCGTCTTCGCCTGCGTGCTGTTCGCGTCGACGGGCGTCGTCGCGCGGATGGCGATCGACGGCGGGCTCGACCCCGCCGAGGTCGCCGCCGTGCGCACGTACGGCGGGGCGCTCCTGCTCCTGCCGTTCGTCGTGCGGGCGTGGCGCAGCTTCGACCGCTCGATGGCGGGGCCGGTCGTCGTGTACGCCCTGATCGGGGTGTTCGCCTCGCAGGGCCTCTACTTCGAGGCGATCAGCCGCATGGACGTCGCGCTCGCGCTCGTGATCTCGTACATCGCGCCGCTGCCGGTCGCCCTCTACCGGCGCCTGCGCCTCGGCGAGCGGCTTCCGATCTGGGCGTACGGCGCGATGGTCTTCGCGGTCGGCGGCCTCGCGCTGGCCGTGCTCGGCGGCAGCAGCGTCGGCGAGCTGACCCCGCTCGGCCTGGTGCTCGCGTTCCTCTGCATGGCCACGTTCGCGGTGATGCTGATCTTCGGCCCGAAGCAGCCGGCCCGGGTCGGGCCCTCCGCCCGCGCCGGGGCGCCGCTGCTGCTCGCCGGTGTCGCCTGGTTCGTCGTCGTCCCCGTCTGGACCGTGCCGTGGGGCGAGCTGGGCTCGACCGTATCGCTGAGCGGGGCGGTCGACGTGGCCGTGCCGCTGTGGGCGACGATCGCGTGGGTCGTGGTCGTCGGCTCGGCGATCGCCTTCGCGATCATCCTCGCCGGCACCGCGCGCGTCGGGTCGGGCACGGCCAGCATGCTCGGCATGACCGAGCCGATCGTCGGGTCGCTTCTGGCCTGGCTCCTGCTCGGCCAGGCCCTGACCGCGCCGCAGGCCCTCGGCATCGTCGTCACCGTGGCCGCCGTCGGCGTCGTGGAGCACGCGCGGGCCCGGCGGATCGTCGGGCCCGAGGTCCCCGACCCCCTGGCAGCGCTCGCCGACCCCCAACGCCGGTAGCGTTCACCCGATGGGCCACGTCCTCACCAGCCTCCCCGCCGGCGAGAAGATCGGCATCGCCTTCTCCGGCGGCCTCGACACGTCCGCCGCCGTCGCGTGGATGCGCGACAGGGGCGGCGTGCCGTACGCGTACACGGCCGACCTCGGCCAGTACGACGAGCCCGACCTCTCCGACGTCCCGACCCGCGCGCTGCAGTACGGGGCGGAGTCGGCGCGGCTCGTCGACTGCCGCACCGAGCTCGTGCGCGAGGGCCTGGTGGCGCTGCAGTGCGGCGCCTTCCACATCGGCTCGGGCGGGCGCACGTACTTCAACACGACCCCGCTCGGCCGCGCCGTCACCGGCACCATGCTCGTCGCCGCGATGCGCGAGCAGGGCGTCTCGATCTGGGGCGACGGCTCGACGTACAAGGGCAACGATATCGAGCGCTTCTACCGCTACGGGCTGCTCGTCAACCCGGCGCTGCGCATCTACAAGCCGTGGCTCGATCAGGCCTTCGTCGACGAGCTCGGCGGGCGCCGGGAGATGAGCGAGTGGCTGCAGGCGCACGACCTGCCGTACCGCGACCCGACCGAGAAGGCGTACTCCACGGACGCCAACATCTGGGGCGCGACGCACGAGGCGAAGCGGCTCGAGTTCCTCGACACGTCGATGGACATCGTCTCGCCGATCATGGGCGTCGCCCACTGGGACGCGGCCGTGGCGATCGAGCCGGAGGAGGTGGCGGTCCGCTTCCACGAGGGCTGGCCCGTCGCGATCAACGGCGTCGAGATCGCCGATCAGGTCGCGCTCGTGATGGAGGCGAATCGCGTAGGGGGCCGGCACGGGCTCGGCATGTCCGACCAGATCGAGAACCGCATCATCGAGGCCAAGAGCCGCGGCATCTACGAGGCGCCGGGCATGGCGCTCCTCCACATCGCCTACGAGCGCCTCGTCAACGGCATCCACAACGAGGCCACGATCGACCAGTACCGTGACCACGGCCGCCGGCTCGGGCGCCTGCTCTACGAGGGCCGCTGGTTCGATCCGCAGGCCCTGATGCTGCGCGAGGGCCTGCAGCGCTGGGTCGGGCGCGCCATCACGGGCGAGGTGACGCTGCGGCTGCGCCGCGGCGAGGACTACACCGTCCTCGACACCGTCTCCCCGCACCTCACCTACCACCCCGAGCGGCTCAGCATGGAGAAGTCGGAGAGCGCCTTCGGGCCGCTCGACCGGATCGGCCAGCTGACGATGCGCAACCTCGACATCCAGGACTCGCGCGAGAAGCTCGACATCTACGCGCAGGCGGGCCTCCTCGACGTCGCTCAGCCGTCGATCTCGGGCCACCTCGGCCCGGGCGGCGACGGCCCCGCCCCGGACCACGTCGCCGACGAGCCCGAGCCGGGCTTCGGGGCGGCGATGGAGCAGGGCGTCGACTGACGCGCCGCGCCCGCGCCCGCTCCTGGTCGCGGTTGCGGTCCTCGCCGGCCTGGTCGTTCTGCTCGGCGTCGGGCAGGCCGCGTGGGGCGCGCAGCTGCGCTTCGACCGCTGGCTCGGCGGCCTGGCGGTCGGCCGTCCGGACTGGCTCGTCGGCCCGGCCGACCTCCTCGGCCTCGCCACCCGCGACGTCTCGACGGGCGCCGTCGTCCTGGTGGCCGCGGCGATCCTCTGGCGGGCGCACCGGCGCTGGGCCGAGTGGCTGCTCCTCAGCGCGCTCGGGGGCTGGGTGCTGCAGACGCTCCTGAAGGGCGTCGTCGGGCGCGAGCGCCCCGACTGGGCCGAATCGGCCTACCACCCGACCACGGCCTCCTTCCCGTCGGGGCACGCGACGACGGGCATCGACTCGTGGGTCGTGCTCGGCATCATCCTGCTCTGCGCGGGCCTCGGGCGCTTCGCCCAGGTCGTCGGCGTGGTGGCGATCGCGATCGGCGTCCTGCTCGGGCCCAGCCGCCTCGTGATCGGGGTGCACTGGCCGACCGACGTCCTCGCCGGCTGGCTGCTCGGGGCGGCGGTGGCGTGCGCCGCCGGAGCCGTCGTGCTGTGGCGCGCGCGCCGCGTCAGCTGACGCGCGCGAGGCTCGGCTTGACCAGCGTGGCGGGTCGCTCCAGGCCGTGGTCGTCGTACGGCGGCGGCGTCGCGTCGGCGAGCGGCGCGGCGCCGTAGGAGCGGGCGACCTGCGCGGGGGCGGGGCGCCCGTAGAGGGTCGTGCGCTGCACCGGGGTGCGGCCGGCGGCCCGGATCACGGCGTCCATCGTCTCGGGCGGGCACTCCTGGCCGTGGCTCGCGCCCGCGGCGCGGCTGATCGACTCGCTCATGAGCGTGCCGCCGAGGTCGTCGACGCCGGCGCCGAGCAGGACGCGCGCGCCGTCGGGCCCGAGCTTGACCCACGAGGCCTGGATGTGCGGCACGACGGGGTCGAGCACGAGCCGCGCGGCGGCGTGCAGCGCCACCACCTCGTCGAAGGTGGGGCCCGAGCGGGCGCGGCCCTTGAGGACGATCGGCGCCTCCGCGGCGATGAAGGGCAGCGGCACGAACTCGGTGATGCCGCCCGTCTCGGCCGCGAGCCCGCGGATCCGCAGGAGGTGGCGGGCGACGTGCACGGGCCGCTCGACGTGCCCGAACATGATCGTCGACGTGGTGCGCAGGCCCACGCGGTGCGCGGTGCCCACGACCTCGAGCCACTGGTCGGTCGAGACCTTGTCGGGGCAGAGGACGGCGCGCACCTCGTCGTCGAGGATCTCCGCGGCCGTGCCGGGCAGGCTGCCGAGCCCCGTCTCCTTGAGGCGCACGAGGTACTCCTCGAGGGTCCAGCCCATGGTGGCCGCGCCCTGCCAGACCTCGAGCGGCGAGAAGGCGTGCACGTGGATCTCGGGCTGGGCCGCCTTGACCGCCTCGAGGCAGCCGAGGTACCACTCGCCCGTGAAGCCGGGGTGGATGCCGCCCTGCAGGCAGACCTCGGTGCCGCCGCGCTCCCACGCCTCGACGGCGCGGCGCGCGACCTCGGCGTGGTCGAGCAGGTACGCGGGGCCACGCAGGTTCTCGGCGAGGCGGCCCTTCGAGAAGGCGCAGAAGCCGCACTGGAAGTAGCAGACGTTCGTGTAGTTGATGTTCCGGCAGACGACGTACGTGACGTCGTCGCCCGAGCGCTCGCGGCGGCGCTCGTCGGCGAGGGCGGCGAGCGGGGCGAGCTCGGGGCCGGTCGCGGCCACGAGCGCCTCCGCGTCGTCGACGTCGAGGGCCGCGCCATCGGCGGCGCGCGACAGGGCCCGTGCGAAGGCGGGCGAGAGCCCGCCCGCCCGGCGGGGCGCGCCGTCGCGCCATCCAGCCGGCGGCGCCGGCGACGAGCCGGTGCGCCACTCCTCGGCGGGGCGCGCGCGGCCCTGGCCGTCGGCGAGGCGCAGCGCCGCCGCCAGGGGTGCGGGCTCGACCCAGGCCGGGTCGAGGTAGCGCGGGTGGACGGTCAGCCGCGGGAGGAGCGTCAGGCCGTGCGCGGCGGTCGCCGCCTCGAGCCGCTCGATCTCGGGCCACGGCGCCTCGGGGTTGACGTGGTCGGGCGTGACGGGGGAGACGCCGCCCCAGTCGTCGATGCCGGCCTCGAGGAGGCGCGGGAAGTCGGCGTGCGCGAGGTTCGGCGGGGCCTGCAGCGCGACCTCGTCGGGGAGGATCAGGCGCGCGACGGCGATGGTCCAGAGGTGGTCGTCGAGCGACGGCTCGGGGGCATCGGCCATCTTCGTGCCCGCCTTCGCCCGGAAGTTCTGGACGATCACCTCCTGCAGGTGGCCGTGCGCGGCGTGCAGCTCGCGCAGGGCGAGCAGCGCCTCGACCCGCTCGCGTCGGGTCTCGCCGATCCCGATCAGGATCCCCGAGGTGGTCGGGATCCGCAGGGCGCCCATCCGGCCGAGGGCGTCGAGGCGCACATCCGGGTCCTTGTCGGGCGAGCCGAAGTGGGGCATCCGGCGCTCCGAGAGCCGCGCGCTCGCCGTCTCCAGCATGATGCCCTGGCTCGGCGCGGAGCGCCGGAGCTCGGCGAGCTCCGCGTCGTCGAGGACGCCCGGGTTCGCGTGGGGCAAGAGGCCCGTCTCGTCGAGCACGAGCCGCACGCAGTGCGCGAGGTACGCGGCCGTCGTCGGGAAGCCGAGCTCCACGAGCCCGTCGCGGGCCGCCGGGTAGCGCAGCTCGGGCTTGTCGCCGAGGGTGAAGAGCGCCTCGCGGCAGCCCGCCGCGACGCCGGCGCGGGCCACGGCGAGGATCTCGTCGGGCGTCATGTACGCGGCCTCGCCCTTGCGCGGCGGCTTCGCGAACGCGCAGTAGTGGCAGACATCCCGGCAGAGGACGGTCAGCGGGATGAAGACCTTCGGGGAGTACGTGACGACGACGCCGCGGGCCGCGTCGCGCCGCTCGCGTGCGGCGGCGCAGAGGCCCTCGACGTCGGGCGCCGGGTCGTCGGCGAGCGCACGGGCCTCGGCGTCGGTCAGCACGCCCGAAGCCTAGCCGGGACGGGTCGGGCCGGTCAGGACCAGCGCGCCGCGATCCGCGGCCGGATGTCGGCCTCGAAGCGGTCGATGAACCCGATCTGGTCGGGGCCCGGGTAGTGGAAGACGAGGTTCGTGAAGCCCATCTCCACGTAGCTCGCGATCCGCTCGACGGCCTCGTCGGGATCGTTCGTGCAGATGAAGCGACTCGTGGCGTCCACGCTCGGGTCGGCGGCGAGGCGCTCCAGCTCGGCGGGGTCGTCGACGTCCTTCTTGAGTTCGGCCGGCAGGGCCAGGGGCGCCCAGAACCCGCAGTCGGCGCGGGCCTGCTCGACGTCGGGGTGGTACGCGAGCTTGATCTCCATCAGGAGGTCGAGGTCGGCCAGGCTGCGGCCGGCCTGCTCGGTGCCCTCGGCGAGGGCGGGCAGGATCTTCTCCGTGTAGAGCTCGCGCGGCTTGCCCGACGTGGTGATGAAGCCGTCGGCGGTGGCGCCGGCGTAGCGCGAGGCGAGGGGGGCGGCGGCCGCGACGTAGATCGGCGGCGACGCGTCGGGGAGGTCGTAGATCGTGGCGTTTGAGGTGCGGTAGTAGTCGCCCGCGAAGGTGACGCGCTCCTCGGACCAGAGCTGGCGGATCAGGGCCAGCGACTCCTTCAGGCGCTTCAGTCGCTCGGGCCCCTCGGGCCACTCGACGCCCGTCGGCGGCACCTCGTTGAGGGACTCGCCCGAGCCGACGCCGAGGAAGATGCGGCCCGGCGCGAGACACGCGAGCGTGGCGAAGCCCTGCGCCACCGTCGAGGGGTGGTGGCGGAACGTGGGGGTGATGACGCTGGTGCCGATCGCGGCGTGGCAGGTGCGCTCGACGAGCGCCCCCATCCACGCGAACGAGAACGGCGAGTGGCCGCCCGTGTGCCGGAACGGCTGGAAGTGGTCCGAGATCGCGATGGTGTCCCAGCCCTGCGCGTCCGCGTGGACGGCGAACTCGAGGAGCTCGCGCGGGGCGAACTGCTCGCTCGACGCCTTGTAGCCGATCCGGATCACGCTACCCCCTTGGGGTCCGCCGCCTCAGGCGGACGTAGACTGCCGCGGGATGATAGCCCTGGTGCCGCTCAAGTCCCTGGACGACGCGAAGTCGCGGCTCGGCGACGTGCTCGACGCCGAGGCGCGGCACGACCTCGCGCTGCGCATGCTGACGCGCGTCGTCGACGCCTGCCAGGGCGCGGGCCTGGAGGTGGCGATCGTCTCGTCCGACCCGATGGCGTACATCGCGGCGCGTGAGCTCGGCGCCGCCGTGGTCGACGACGGCGGCGAGGACCTGACGGGCTCGGTGCGCCGCGGCCTGGCCGCCTATCCCGACGCCGAGGCGGTCGTGGTGATCGCGGGCGACCTGCCGTACGTGACGACGGAGGACGTCGAGGCCCTGCTCGCCGCCGCCGACCCCGTCGCGGTCGCGCCGTCGCCCGACGGGCGCACGAACGCGGTCGCGGCGCGCCCGCCGGCCGCGTTCACGCCGGCCTACGGCGAGGGCTCGGCGGCGCGCCACGGCGGCACCCCGGTCGAGCGGCCGGGTCTCGCGCGCGACATCGACACGCCCGCCGACCTCGCCGCCTTCGAGGCCGCATGCGGGTGACGTGCATCGCGGGCGGCGTCGGCGGCGCCCGCATGGCCCTCGCGCTGCAGGAGGCGCTCGCGCCGGGCGAGCTGACCGTGGTCGGCAACGTCGGCGACGACACCGAGCACTGGGGCCTGCAGATCGCGCCCGACCTGGACACCGTCCTCTACACCCTGACGGGCCGCATCGATCCGGCCAACGGCTGGGGCGTCGCCGGCGACACCCGCGCCGTGATGGACGAGATCACGGGGCTCGGCGAGGACGACTGGTTCATCCTCGGCGACCGCGACCTCGCGCTCCACATCAGCCGCACGCGGAAGCTCGCCGCTGGCGAGCCCCTGTCGGCGATCACCGCCGACGTGGCGGCGCGCTGGGGCTGCCCGAGCACCCTCCTGCCCGCGACCGACGACCGCCTGCGTACCTGGATCGCGACCGACGACGGCGAGCTGCCGTTCCAGGAGTGGCTCGTGCGGCGCCGCGCCGCCGACCCGGTGGCCGGCGTGCGCTTCGAGGGCGTCCCGGGCGCGCGCCCCGGGCCCGGGGTGCTCGAGGCGATCGCGGAGGCCGACCGGATCGTGCTCGCCCCGTCGAACCCGTTCGTCTCGCTCGACCCGATCCTCGCCGTCGACGGCGTGCGCGACGCCGTCCGCGTGCGGCGCGCCGACGTCGTCGCCGTCGCGCCCGTGATCGGCGGCCGCACCGTCAAGGGGCCCCTCGTCGGGATGCTGGAGACGCTCGGGCACCGCCCCGACGCCGTCGGCATCGCCGCCTGCCTCGCCGACCTCGCCGCCGCCTACGTGGTCGACCCGGCCGACGCGGGGCTCGCCACCGATGTCGAGGCGCTCGGGCTGCGGCCCCTGGTCGTGCCCGCGCTCCTGAAGGACGCGACGGCCCGGGCCGGGGTCGCCCAGGTGGTGCTGGCGTGATCCGGGTCGTCCCCATCCCCCTGCGGGCGCGGATCCGCCCCGGCGACGACCTCGCGGCGCTCCTCGTCGGGGCGATCGCCGACGCCGGCGAGGCCCTCGTCGACGGCGACGCCCTCGTCGTCGCCCAGAAGCCCGTCTCGAAGGCGGAGGGCCGGATCGTCGACCTGCGCGACGTCGAGCCGTCGCCCGAGGCACGTGCGATCGCCGCCGAGGACGGCGGCGACCCGCGCCTCGTCGAGGTCATCCTCGGCGAGTCCGCCGAGGTTGTGCGCCGCCGCGGCTCGTTCATCGTGGGCCGCACGCCCGCCGGGCACGTGCTGGGGTCGAGCGGCGTCGACCGCTCCAACCAGGACGACCCCGACCACGTGACGCTCCTGCCCGTCGACCCGGACGCCTCGGCCCGCGCCCTGCGCGACGCCCTGCGCGCCGTGATGGGCGCCGACGTGGCGGTCGTCATCTCGGATTCGATCGGCCGCCCGTTCCGCCGCGGCACCGTCGGCGTCGCCCTCGGCGCGGCCGGCTTCGCCACGGTGGTCGAGCATGCCGGCCGGCTCGACGACGTCGGTCGGCCCTTCCACTCGACGCAGGTGCACGTGGCCGACCAGCTCGCGAGCGCCGCGGAGCTCGCGCTCGGCCCGGCCGGCGGCGTGCCCGCCGCGATCGTGCGCGGCGTCGGGCTCGAGGCGGGCGCCGAGGGCGCCGCGGGCGGCCTGATCGACCGCGACCGGGACCTCTTCGCGTGAGCCGCCCGATCCGCATCGGCTACGAGTGCAGCCCGCAGGACGGCACGTTCGCCGCGATGCGCGCCGCCTGGGTCGAGGCGGAGGCGCTCGGCGCCGACGGCATCTACAACGATGACCACTTCTTCCCGGTCGAGAGCGACCTCGACGGGCCGCACTTCGAGTGCTGGACGACCCTGGCCGCGCTTGCCGAGGTGACGAGCCGCGTCGAGATCGGGGCGATGGTGACGTGCGTCTCGTACCGCAACCCGAACCTGCTCGGCGACATGGCGCGCACCGTCGACCACATCTCCGGCGGCCGGCTCGTCCTCGGCCTCGGCTCGGGCTGGTTCGAGCCGGACTACACCGCCTTCGGGTACGCGTTCGGGACGGCGATCACGCGCCTGCACGCCTTCCGCGACGCGCTGCCCGTGATCCGCGAGCGGATGGCCGTCGGCAACCCGCCGCCCGTCCGCGGCCGGGTCCCGATCATGATCGGCGGCGGCGGCGAGAAGGTCATGCTCAAGCTCGTCGCGCAGCACGCCGACATCTGGCACGGCTTCGGGACGCCCGAGGAGATCCGCCGCAAGTGCGCGGTGCTCGACGCGCACTGCGCGACCGTGGGCCGCGACCCGGCCGAGATCGAGCGTAGCGTGATGTTCGAGGCGCACGAGCTCGGCGACGACGACCTCTTCGACGCCTACGTCGAGGCGGGCGCGACGTACCTCTTCTACTCGGCGCCCGGCCCCGACTACGACCTCGACGGGCTGCGCCGCCTTCTCGACTGGCGCCGCCGGCGCGCCGACGCCGGTCACTAGGCTCTGCGCATGGCCATCTCCGACGACGCCCGCACGCTGCTCGAGCAGCCGCTCTTCGCCAGCCTCGCCACGATCGGCCCCGACGGCCACCCCCAGGTGACGGTGGTGTGGCTGCACGTCGAGGGCGACCACGTGGTCTTCAACACGGCGGAGGGCCGCGCCAAGCACCGCAACATGGCCGCCGACCCGCGCGTGACGATCCTGCTCCTCGACCCGGCCAACGGCTACCGCTACGCGGAGCTGCGCGGCACCGTGGCGATGACGACGGAGGGCGGTGACGCGGGCATCGACGCGCTCGCGCAGAAGTACCTCGGCACCGACTACCCGTTCCAACGCGACGGCGAGGTGCGGGTGCAGTGCCTGATGTCCATCGACTCCGAGCATTGGATGGGATGACCATGAGCGAGCGCGCGATCCGGATCGGCTTCCAGGCCCGACCCCAGCACGGCTCCTACGACGCGATGCGCGCGTCGTGGGTGCGCGCCGAGGAGCTCGGCGTCGACGCGATCTACAACTGGGACCACTTCTACCCCCTGTACGACGATCCCGACGGGCCGCACTTCGAGTGCTGGACCCTGATCGCCGCCCTCGCGGAGGCCACCAGCCGCGTCGAGATCGGGGCGCTCGTGACCTGCATGTCGTACCGCAACCCGAACCTGCTGGGCGACATGGCCCGCACCGTCGACCACATCTCCGACGGCCGGCTCACGCTCGGCATCGGGTCGGGCTGGTTCGAGAGGGACTACGAGCAGTTCGGGTACGAGTTCGGGACGGCGATCACGCGCCTGCACGCCTTCCGCGACGCGATCCCCGTCGTGAAGGAGCGGATGGCGATCGGCAACCCGCCGCCCGTCCGCGGCCGGGTCCCGATCATGATCGGCGGTGGCGGCGAGAAGGTCATGCTCAAGCTCGTCGCGCAGCACGCCGACATCTGGCACGGCTTCGGCGAGCCCGACGTGATCCGCCACAAATGCGAGGTGCTCGACGCGCACTGCGCGACCGTGGGCCGCGACCCGGCCGAGATCGAGCGCTCGATCATGCTCAACGAGGACGAGATCCCGCACGACCCGGCCGAGCTCGACGCCCACCTGCAGGCCTTCCTCGACGCCGGCGCGACGTTCTTCATCTACGGCTCGTCGGGCCCGAACTGGCCGCTCGACGGGCTCGAGCGGCTGCTCGCCTGGCGGGCGGCTCGCTAGGTCAGCCCCTCACCAGCGCACGGCGACGCCGGCGCCCGGCATCTCGAGCGCGCGGTTGAAGCAGACCTCCTCGAGCGAGATCTCGGGCTCCTGGTCCAGGATCAGCTGCGTGATCAGCTTCCCCGTCATGGGCCCGGCGGCGTTGCCGTACACGTGGCCGGAGCCGAGGAAGAGTCCGGGAATCGGCTCGTCGATGATCGGCGCCGTGTCCGACGTGAAGGGCAGGATGCCGGCCCACACGCGGTCCACCGCGACCCCCCGCAGGCCCGGGAAGTCCTGCACGATCGACTGCAGGGAGCGCGCGAGGCCCTCGACGGTCGGCCGCAGGTCGATGTCCTCGGGGTAGTCCATCGCGCAGCCCATCAGGATCTCGCCGTTGCGGCGCTGCGAGATCAGCTCCAGCACCTCGATGTTGGCCTCGTCCTCGTACGGCTCGGTGAAGTGCACCGGGTCCCAGCTCGGCAGGTCGCGGAACAGGCGGTACTGCTTCGTCACGAGCGGGCCGTACACGAGCGGCTCGACCCGGATCTCGGGGACCGGCACGGTCGCCGCGACCTGTAGCCGCTCGCCGCCGACGGCGAGCTGGATGCCGACGGTGTCCGCCAGCTTCCGCGCCCAGGCGCCGGCGCCGAGGACGACGGCGTCGGCCTCGAAGCGACCCTCGGAGGTCTCGACCCCGACGACGCGGCCGCCCTCCTCGATCAGGCGCGTCACGCCGACGCCCTCGCGGATCTCGGCGCCCGCCTGGCGTGCGCCCTCGGCGAACGAGCGGACGAGCAGCGGCGTGTTGATGCAGGCGTCGGCCGGGCAGTACGAGGCGCCGAGGACGTCCTCGCGGATCGGCTCGACCATCCGGCGCACCTCGGCGCCGTCGATGTGCTCCATCGGGTAGCCGTCGGCCTGCACCGAGGCGACGAAGTCGCGGACGATCACGCCCTGCTCCTCCGTCGTGTAGAAGATGATCCCGCCGCTCGGCCGGAACTCGAAGTCGAGCGGGAGGTCCTCGACCAGCTGGTCGTAGAGGGCGCGGGAGGCGAGGCTGACCGCGCGGCCGAAGCCGGGGTTGCGGGTGTGCAGCCAGACGAAGCCGGGGTTGCGGCCCGACGCGCCGTGGGCCAGCGCGGTCTCCTCGAACAGCGTCACCTGCTTGCCCTCGCGGGCCAGGAAGTACGCGCAGGCGGTGCCGACGATGCCCCCGCCGACGACCGCGACCTTGTCGATGCTCATCCCCGTCCTCCTTTTTGATCGCATATCGAATCACTATCCTGTGCCCCGTGGCAAGTGCCCCCGCCGTCAAGAGCGCGTACGCCTACGGCGAGATCCGCGCGCGGATCGCCGACGGCCGCCTCGAGCCCGGCATGCGCCTGCGCCTGCGCGAGCTCGGCGCGGAGCTCGGGCTCAGCGAGATGCCGGTCCGCGAGGCCCTCCGGATGCTGCAGCGCGACGGCATGGTCGAGATCCAGGACCACCGCGGTGCGACGGTCACGGAGATCTCGCTCGCCGAGGTCCTCGACCACGTGTCCACCCGCATGTGGCTCGAGGCGCTGGCGATGGAGCAGTCCGCGCCGCGGCTCGACGCGGCCGCCATCGCGACGGCGGAGGCGGCGTTCGCCACGCTCGAGGCCGCGGTCGCCGTCGGCGACTCGGCGGCCTTCAGCGCCGCCAACCGGCACTTCCACGAGGCGCTCGAGTCCGCCGCGAGCCCGGCCCTGGTCGACCTGATCGGCGCGCAATGGGACCGCGCCTGGGTGGCGCGTCGCCAGCGCAGCCTCTTCGGGGAGGAGCCCGGGCGCATGGAGCGCGCGCAGGCCGAGCACCGCGTCCTCCTGGACGCGGCGATCGCCCATGACGGCGCCGGCGCGCGCGACGCGATGGTCCTCCACCGCGAGGCGACGATCCGCACGTGGGCCGACCTCCAGGAGCGCTGGCGCGTCGCTCACGATGCCGCCCCCGTGGACGCGTAGCCGCCGTAGTAGTCGGCGTGGAGCGCGGCGTCGTCGGCGACGCCGTCGAAGCGGGCGGGGGCGAAGGGCGCGAGCAGGGGATCGCGCGCGCCGGTCAGGATCTCGCGCACGAGCAGGGATGCGCTGACGGGGGCGAGCAGCATGCCGCGCCCGGACCAGCCGTGCAGGCCGTACAGCGCCTCGACGCCCGTGTACGCGCCCACGATCGGGCTGCGGTCCGGGGTGTACTCGTAGGTGCCGGCCCACTGGCGCACGGCGTGCAGGCCGAGCAGGGACGGGGCCTTCCGGGCCAGGAGCGCGGCGGTCCGCGTCGCGAAGGCGAGGCTCGAGTCGTGGTTGTAGTCAGCGGGCTCGTCGGGGTCGGTCACGCCCGCCACGATCTCGCCGCGCAGCGTCTGGTTGAACCAGCCCTCGAACGGCCGGTAGAAGGTGACGGCCTGGTCCATGATCGGCCGGATCGAGTGCGTCACGAGCGCCTCGCGGCGCATCGGGTGGGTCGGCACGACCACCCCGGCGGTGCCCGCGAGCCCGCGGGCGTGGGCGTCCGCGGCGTTCACGAAGGCGTCGCCCGCGATGCGGCCGGCCGTGGTCTCGACGGCGACCACGGCCCCGCCGGCGGATTCGAAGCCGAGCACCTCGACGCCGAGCCGCACGTCGACGCCCCGCTCGCGCGCGGCGAGGTAGGCGCCGTGCACCGCCGCGTCGGGGTGGACGAGGAGGGCGGACGAGAGGACCGACCCGACCGGGCGCTCGCCGCCCTGCAGGACGGGGACGCGGTCGAGCGTCGTCGCGGCGTCGTACAGGCGCGCGTCGATGCCCGTGGCGCGCCACATCGGCTCGAGCGCGCCGAGGCGCTCCGCCTCGTCGTCGCCGTAGAGGACCAGCGCGTAGGTGGTGGGGTGGAGCAGCGGGTTGCGGCCCCCGAGCAGCCGGTCGATGCGCAGCCAGTAGTCGCTCGCCGCGATCGAGATGCGCGTCAGCTCCTCGGTCAGCTGCATGCGCCGGATGCGCCCGACGTTGCGGCCGGAGTTGCCGCCGCCCGGGTAGCCGCGCTCGAGCACGATCACGTCGCAGCCCGCGGCGCGGGCCTCGAGGGCGGCGACGAGGCCGGCGATGCCGGCGCCGACGATGACGATGCGCCTAGGCGTCATGGGCCACCGCGAGGTCGGCGAGGCGGGTCACGCGGGCGAACGGCCGCGGCGTCATCGGCCGCGGCTCGACGCCGAGGTCGCGCAGCGCGGTCAGGACCGCGCCCTGGCAGACCTTGCCCTGGCAGGGGCCGGTCATCGCGCCGGTGCGGCGCTTGATCAGCTCGACGTCGCGCAGGCCGCTCGCCACGGCGGCCTCGAGGTCGCGCAGGCGCACGTCCTCGCACGGGCAGGCGAAGGCGTCGCGCTGCGCCGTGCACCCCGGCAGCCGCTCGCGGGCGGCGGCCCGCCCGCGCAGCTCGACCCAGTCGGGCACCGCGTCCGCGACGACCACGGGCAGCGGCCCGTCGCCGAGGACGCCGTGCGCGCCGGCGAGGAGCGCGAGCTCGATCGCGGGCTGGTCGAGGCCGAGGGCGACCGCGTCGCAGGCGACGGCCTCGGCGCCGACGGCGATCCGCCGCACGCGTCCCCGGCCGTCGATCCGGTCGGGGATCCGCGCCCCGACGTGGACCAGGCGGCAGCGGTCGCCGAGCGCGGCCGTGACGGCGGCGTGGCGCTCGGGGGGCGCGATCACGGCGACCCGCAGCGCGCCGAGGTCTGCGCCCTGGCCGCTGTAGCGCAGGAGCGCGTCGAGGTGGAGGACGCCGGGCAGGTCGTTGCCTACGACGGGCGGCAGGCGCAGATGCGCCCCCGTCGCGAGCACCAGCCGCTCGCAGCGCACCTCGAGTAGCTCGCCGGACGCGGTCACCGCCACGGTGCGGTCGGCGTAGACCCCGAACGCCGTCGCGCCCGCGGCCGCGTCGACGACCAGCGCGCCCGGGTCGGCCCGAGCGGGGTCGCCGACGTGGAGCGTCTCAACCTCGACGACGCGCCGCTGCGGAGGCCCACCGGCGGGCGCCGGCGGCAGCCCGGGCGCCGCGCTGAGGCCGCGGAGCACGCGGAGGTAGCGCCCGCGCAGGGCGCGCGGGCGCAGCAGGCGCCGCTCCCAGAACCAGGGCAGCTGGCGCTCGGCCGGCAGCCCGAGCGCGCGCAGCGGGTCACGGCGCCGGACGGGGGCGGCGCCGGCCGGCGTGCAGCAGAGCGCGTCGCCCGTCGCGGGGTCCGTGCCGCACTGGCCGCAGGTGCCGTTGCCGCAGACGCCCGACCGCGGCCGGTGCAGGCGGAAGCTGCGGCCGGTCGCGGGTCGCCCGTCCGCGAGGGCGCGGGCGGTCACGGCCGGCGAATCGAGCGGCGCGCGCATATTTGATACGATATCAAAAATGCCGCACGCCACCCGGATCCCCGCCGACGCCCCCGAGTCCGCCCGCACGGTGCCGCTCGCGGAGGTGGCCGAGCGCGTGATCGGGTCGTACATGGCGGTCCAGCCGGGCGAGTCGCTGGTGCTGATCGTAGACGACGGCGCCGAGCTCGCGATCGGGGAGGCGCTCTACGCCGCGGGGCTCGCGGCGGGCGCCGACGCGGCGCTCGTCCGCGTCCCGATGCGGGCCCGCTCCGGGGCCGAGCCGCCGTCCGCGGTTGCGGCGCTGATGGCCGGCGCCGACGTGGTGGTCAGCGTCACGAAGCGCAGCCTGTACCACACGCGCGCCACGGGGGCGGCCAAGGCCGCCGGCACGCGCGGGGCGATGAACGCGCCGGCGACGGTGGATGCGTGGACGCACGGCGCGATGACCGCCGATCACCACGCGATCCGCAAGGTCGCCGAGCAGGTCGCCGACCGCCTGCGGGGCGCCGACCGCGTGCGCGTCACCACCCCCGCCGGCACGGACGTGGAGCTGTCGATCCTCGGCCGCGCCCCGAAGGCCTGGCTGACCGCGATCTGCCATCAGCCGGGCGAGATCTCCGCCTACCCCGGCGGCGAGGTCTCGCTGCCGCCGCTCGAGGGGACGACGAACGGGGTGATCGTGCTCGAGTACGTGATGACGGACGTCGGCGCCCTCTCGGAGCCGATCCGCCTCGACGTCGTCGACGGCCTCGTCACCGCGATCGGCGGCGGCCCCGAGGCCGACCTGCTCGAGCGCATGATCGAGGGCGTCGAGGGCGCCCGCAACATCGGGGAGCTGGGCATCGGCCTCAACCCCCTCGCCCGCCTCAGCGCGGACATCACCGAGTCCAAGAAGCGCGCGGGCACGGCCCATATGGCGATCGGCGACAACGCCGGCGGCTACGGCGGCGTCGTGGAATGCGACCTCCACCTCGACGGGATGCTGTTCACGCCAACGATCCTCGTCGACGGCGAGCCCCTGATGGTCGACGGCGAGCTGCGCCTGTGAGCGCCGCGGCGATCCGCGCGCGCACCCGGGCGCTCGAGGGCGCCGGCCTGCGCACGTTCGGGAGCGAGGACCCGATCGTGTGGGAGCGGACCGCCGGCGCGCACGTGTGGGACGCCGACGGGCGCGAGTACCTGGAGATGAACGGCGGCTTCGCGGCCGCCTCGATCGGCTTCTGCCACCCGCGGGTCACCGCCGCGATCGCCGCGCAGGCGGGCACGATGACCCACTGCCCATCAGCCGCGCCGTCGCAGGTGCGCGCCGACTTCTACGAGCGCCTGATCGGCATCGCCCCCGACCCCCTGACCCGCGTGATCCCGGCGATCACCGGCTCGCAGGCCACCGAGATCGCGGTCGCCCTCGCCCGCGCCGAGACCGGCCGCCGCGAGGTGATCGCCTTCGGCGGTGGCTACGTCGGGCGCTCGCCGGGCAGCGTCGCCTACGCCGGCAAGCCGTCGTACCGGGCGCCGCTCGGCGTGCCGGCGGGTGCGCAGTTCCTCCCCTACCCGGACCCCTACCGCTCGCCCTGGGCGCTCGGCGCCGATCCGGGCGACGCCGTGCTCGCGCTGCTCGACCAGTACCTCGACGACACGGGCTCGGGCGTCGACACCCCCGCCTGCATCCTCCTCGAGCCCGTGCAGGGCAACGGCGGCGCCGTCGTGCCGCCCGACGCCTTCCTGCGGGGGCTGCGCGAGCGCTGCGACCGCCACGGCGTCCTCTTGATCCTCGACGAGATCCAGTGCGGGTTCGGCCGCACCGGCCGCATGTGGGCGTGCGACCACGCCGGCGTCGCGCCCGACCTGATGACGGTCGGCAAGGGCATCGGCGGCGGCCTCGCCGTCTCCGCCGTCCTCGGGCGGGAGGCGTGCATGGCCGCCTGGTCGCCCGACGCCGTCTCCTCGACGTTCCTCACCAACGCGCTCGGGTTCGCCGCGGGGATCGCCGCCATCGACGTCCTCGTCGATGAGGGCCTCGTCGAGCGCGCGGCGGCGCTCGGCGACCGCGCCCTCGCGCGCCTGCGCGCCGGCCTCGCCGAGGTCCCGCACGTCGGCGACGTGCGCGGCCGCGGCCTCCTGCTCGGCGTGGAGCTGGTCGCGGACCGCGCGACGCGCGCCCCGGACCACGCCCGCGCCGCCGCCGCCGTGCGCCGGATGCGCGAGCGCGGCGTGATCGTCGGCCACTCCGGCCGCATGATGAACGTCGTCAAGCTGTCCCCACCGCTCGTCACGGCGGACGGGGACTGGGATCGGGTCGTCGACGATCTGGTCGACGTGATCGCCAACGAGACCGCGGGGAGTGCGGCGTGATCCAGTGCGCGCATCTGATCGACGGCGAGTGGATCGCCGAGGGCGAGCGGTTCGAGTCGTTCGCGAGCCACGACGGGTCGCCGGTCGGCAGTGCCCCGATCGCCGATGCGGCGATGGTGGACCGCGCCGTGCGCGCGGCGCGACGCGCGTACCGCGAGTCCGACTGGGCGACGCGACGGGCCGCCGACCGCGGGCGCGTCCTGCTCGAGCTGGCCGACCGCCTGGAGGCCAACCTCGAGGAGATCGCCATCCTCGGGACGCGCGAGATGGGCAAGCCGATCCGCCTCATGCGCGACCGCGAGATCAAGGGCGCCGTCGACAAGTTCCGCTACTTCGCGGGCGCGGGGCGCCTCCTCGACGGCACCGTCACCGGCGCCTCCCCCGACCACGTGCTCGACATGACCATCCCCGAGCCCGTCGGCGTCTGCGGCCTGATCATCCCCTGGAACGACCCCGTCGACCTCGCGGTGCGGAAGATCGGCGCCGCGATGGCGGCCGGCTGCGCCATGGTGGTCAAGGCGTCGGAGGAGACGCCGGCCTCGACGGAGGCGCTGTTTCGCCTGCTCGACGACCTGCCGGGCCTGCCGCCCGGCGTCGTCAACCTCGTCCACGGCCCGGGCGCCACCGGCGAGGCGCTCGTCGCCCACCCGGAGGTCGACAAGATCTCGTTCACGGGCTCGACGCCGACGGGCAAGCGCATCGCCGAGGTGGCGGCGCGCACTCTCAAGCGCGTGTCGCTCGAGTGCGGCGGCAAGGCGCCCTGCCTCGTGTTCGCCGACTGCTACCGCGAGAAGTGCATGGACGCCCTCGCCTACGGGGCGTTCATCTACGGCGGCCAGTCCTGCACCGCCGCGACGCGGATCATCGTCGAGGACGCCTTCTACGACGAGTTCGTGGCGGGCCTGATCAGCCGGGCGCAGGCGATGCCCGCCGGCGACCCCCTCGACGACGCGACGCTGCTCGCCCCGCTCGTGTCGGACCGCCAGGCCGAGCGCGTGCAGGCGTTCCTCGACACGGTCGAGCGCGACGGCGGCCGCTTCCTCCTGGGCGGCGCCCTCGACGGCCGCTACTGCCCGCCCACGATCGTCGCCGACCTGCCGATGGACGCCGAGGTCGCCGGCACGGAGGTCTTCGGGCCCGTCGTCGTCGTGTTCCGCGCCCGCGACGCGGAGCACATGCTCGAGATCGCCAACTCCACGCGCTACGGCCTCGGCGGCAGCGTCTGGACGAGCGACATCTCGCGGGCGATCCGGATGGTCAAGCGCCTCGAGTTCGGCGACATCTGGATCAACACGCACTACATCCGCCAGTCCGAGACCCCGTTCGGCGGCTGGAAGGAGAGCGGCATCGGGCGCGAGCTCGGGCTCGCCGGCATGCGGGAGTACCTCGCGAACAAGCGGGTTGCGCTCGACACGTCCGACGACTTCCATCTGCGTACGTGGTTCGAGAACCCGCCCACCGCCTGAGGAGGCGAACCCCATGACCCGCATCTGCTTCTGCAACCCGTTCGGGACGGACCAGTTCGACGACCTCGTCCTCGAGACCCTGACCCCGTACCTGCGGGAGGGCACGACCGTCGAGAGCGTCCACATCGAGGACTGCCCGCGCAACATCGACTACTACCTGCCCAAGCACCTCGTCGAGACGGAGCTGTTCAAGCTGATCCTGCGCGCCGAGGAGGATGGCTTCGACGCCTTCGTGATCGGCTGCTGCTACGACCCGGGCCTCACCGTCGCGCGCGAGATCACGTCGATGCCCGTCGTCGGCCCGCTCGAGGCGAGCATCGCCAACGTGCGCCCGTTCGGCCAGCGCTTCAGCGTGGTCACCGACCACCGCAAGGCCGTGCCCGAGCTCGAGGACCTCGTGCGCAAGTACGGCGCCTGGCCGAACTGCCGCTCCGTGCGCGCCATCGACTGGTACGTGGACGACATGGTCAAGGATCCCGCCGCGGTGGCCCGCGACGCGGCCGCGCGCTGCGCCGCCGTGATGGCGGAGGACGACGCCGAGGCGATCGTGCTCGGCTGCACGATCATCGCCGCGTGCTACGAGAAGGCGCTGCTCGAGGGCCTCGCCGACATCCCGCCGCTGCCGATCGTCAACCCGAACGTGATGGCGGTCAAGCAGGCCGAGCTCCTGGCGGACCTCGCGAAGGTCGGCCAGTACCGGATCAGCCGCGCCGGCTACTACCAGCAGCACGCCCAGCACGACCCGGCCGAGGCGCAGGACGTCCTCGACACCTACCTGCGCTCGCGCGCGGAGGCGTAGGGCATGGCCGACCCCCGCGTGATCCCGGCAGCCCCCTTCGCGTGGGCGGAGGGCGCCCCGTACAGCCAGGCGGTCCGCGTCGGGGACCTCGTGTTCACGTCCGGGCAGGGCGGCTTCGGCGCCGACGGGGCGCTGGTCGACGGCGTCGAGGCCCAGCTCCGCCTCGCCCTCGCCAACCTCGGGGCCTCGCTCGAGGCCGCCGGGGCGTCGCTCGGGTCCCTGGTCAAGATCACCGTCTACCTCGCCGACCCCGCCGACCTCGACGTCTGGCGGGCGGTGCGCGCCGACGTGCTCGCGCCGCCCTTCCCCGCCACCACGGCGGTGTCGACGGCGCTGCTCTTCGAGGGCATGCTCTGCGAGATCGACGCGGTCGCCGTCGTCGGGTAGGGTGACCGCGGACCGGGGGGTGGCGGTGGTGCGGAGCGCGGTGGTCACGGGCGGAGCCGGGGGGATCGGCGCCGCCACGGCGGAGCGGCTCGCCGCGCGCGGCTACGCGGTGCTCGTGGTCGACCGCGACGGGGACGCCGCCGAGGCGGTCGCGCACCGGATCGGCGCGCCGGCGACGGCGATCGCCGCCGACGTCTCCGACGAGGCCGACGTCGCGGGCTACGTGGCGGCGGCCATCGAGCGCTACGGGCGCATCGACGCCTTCTTCAACAACGCCGGCATCGAGGGCGACATCGCCCAGGTCGAGGACTACCCGGTCGAGACGTTCGACCGGGTCCTGGCCGTCAACCTGCGCGGCGCCTTCCTCGGGCTCCGGCACGTGGTGCCGGTGATGCGCACGCAGGGGGCGGGCGCGATCCTCAACACGGCGTCGCAGGCCGGGGTGCGGGGCGTGCCCGGCCTCGCGGCCTACGTGGCCTCGAAGCACGCCGTCGTCGGCCTCTCGCAGGGCGTCGCCCTCGAGGTCGCCAAGGCGGGGATCCGGGTCAACTGCCTCTGCCCGGGCCCGACGAACACGCGCATGATGGACGACATCAAGGCGGCGGTGATCGCCGCCGGCGGCGACCCGCAGACCTTCGTCGACCGCATGCCCGTCGGCCGCTTCGGCGAGCCCGCCGAGATCGCCGACGTCGCCGCGTGGGCCCTGGCCGACGCGCCGGGGTTCCTGACCGGGGCCGTGCTGACGGTCGACGGCGCGATGACGACGCCCTAGCGGCGTCCGCATCGTCGCGCCGATGGGGTAGGCTCCGCCGAGCCGTCGCGCCGCGCGGCCCGACCACCCGCAGGGGAGACCGAAACCGCATGAAGGCAGCCGTCTGCCGCGCATTCAACGAGCCGCTCGTGATCGAGGAGCTGACCCTCGAGGCGCCCCGCGCCGGCGAGCTCGTCGTCGACGTCCGGGCGTGCGCGATCTGCCACTCCGACATCACCTACATGGACGGCGGCTGGGGCGGTGACCTGCCCGCGCTGTACGGCCACGAGGCGGCCGGCGTCGTCTCGGCGGTCGGCCCGGAGACGCCCGGTGTCCAGGTCGGCGACCACGTCGTCGTCACCCTGATCCGCTGCTGCGGCCAGTGCTTCTACTGCAGCCGCGGCGACCGCGTGATGTGCGAGACGGTGCTGCCGCTCTCGCAGCGTCAGCCGATCACCGACGCGACGGGCGCGCCCGTCGCGCAGATGATGAACGTCGGCTCGTTCGCCGAGCAGGTGCTGGTGCACCACTCGCAGATCGCGGTGATGCCGAAGGACGTCGACTTCGCGGTCGCGTCCCTGCTCGGCTGCGGCGTGATCACGGGCGTCGGCGCGGCGATCAACACGACGCAGGTCAAGCCCGGCTCGGCGGTCGTCGTGATCGGGACCGGCGGCGTCGGCCTCAACTGCATCCAGGGCGCCGCCCTGTCCGGCGCCAACCCGCTGATCGCCGTCGACGTCAACGACGCGAAGCTCGAGGCGGCGAAGGCGTTCGGCGCGACGCACGGCGTCAACTCCCAGACCGCCGACGTGGCCGCCGAGGTGCGGGCGCTGACGGGGGGCCGCATGGCCGACCACGTGCTCGTCTCCGTCGGCGTCGGCCCCGCGATCGAGCAGGGCATCGGGCTGATGGGCAAGGGCGCCGAGACGGTCATCGTGGGCATGCCCCCGAGCGGCGTGACCACCACGTTCGACCCGTCCTGGCTCGCCGCCGACTCGCAGCGCATCGTGGGCTCCAAGATGGGCTCCGCGCAGACCCCGGCCGACATCCCGCAGCTCGTCGGCCTCTACCGCGCGGGCCGGCTCAAGCTCGACGAGCTCGTCACGGCGACGTACCCGCTCGAGGAGATCAACGAGGCCGTCGCCGCGGTCAAGCGCGGCGAGGCGCTCCGCAACGTGGTGGTGTTCGGATGAGGGTCGCGTCCTGGGAGACGTTCGTCGTCGGCAACCCGCCGCCGCACGAGGGGGGCAACTACTTCATCTTCGTCAAGGTCGTGACCGACGACGGCATCGTCGGCTACGGCGAGTGCTACGTCGCCACCTTCGGCCCCGACGTGATCGCGAAGGCGATCGACGACATGATGGAGCGTCGCATCGTCGGGATGGACCCGCACCGGATCGAGACGATGTGGCGCGAGGTCTACGGCGCGGGCTTCAACTTCCGGCCCGACGTGACCTCGATGGGCGTCTTCAGCGGCATCGAGATGGCCCTCTGGGACATCATCGGCAAGTCCGCCGGCAAGCCCGTCTACGACCTGCTCGGCGGGCGCGTCCGCGAGCGGCTGCGCGCGTACACGTACCTCTACGAGGAGCCGGGCGACCCCGTCGACGTCTACCACGACCCCGACCTCTCGACCCAGCGCGCCGTCGAGGCCGTCGAGGCCGGCTTCACGGCGGTCAAGTTCGACCCGGCGGGGCGCTACTCGTCGCTCGACCCCCGCAACCCGTCCGTCGAGGCCCTGGAGCGCTGCGAGCGCTTCGTGCGCCAGATCCGCGAGGCCGTCGGGCCCGGCGTGGACATGCTGTTCGGCACGCACGGGCAGTTCACCACCGCGGGCGCGATCCGGATGGCGAAGCGGCTCGAGCCGTACGAGCCGCTCTGGTTCGAGGAGCCGACGCCGCCCGACATGCCGGAGGAGATGGCGCGGGTCGCGCACGCCACCTCGATCCCGATCGCCACGGGCGAGCGGCTGACGACGAAGTACGAGTTCGCGCGTGTCCTGCGCACGGGCGCCGCCTCGATCCTGCAGATGAACCTCGGCCGCGTCGGCGGCATCCTCGAGGCCAAGAAGATCGCCGGGATGGCCGAGACGCACTACGCGCAGATCGCCCCGCACCTCTACTGCGGGCCGCTCGTGGGCGCCGCCAACGTGCAGATCGCGGCCTGCTCACCCAACTTCCTGATCCTCGAGTCGATCCGCGACTGGGGCGGCTTCCACGCCGAGATCCTGAAGACGAAGATGGGCTTTGAGGACGGCCACGTGATCATCCCCACCGCGCCCGGGCTCGGCGTCGAGCTCGACGAGGACGTCGCCCGCGCCAACCCCTACACCGGCAGCGCCCTGCACCTCAACCCGGTGTACGGCGAGCTCGGGGAGGAGCACTACCCGTGAGGATCGCCTACATCGGCCTCGGCGCGCTCGGTGCCCCGATCGCCATGAACCTGCTGCGGGACGGCCACGAACTGGCCGTCACCGACCTCGACCGCGCGGCGGGCGACGAGCTCGTCGCCGCCGGCGCGCGCTGGGCCGACGACCCGGCCGACGCCGCCGCGGGCGCGGACGTCGCCTTCACCTGCCTGCCCTCGACGCGGGCGATCGAGGCGGTCGTCGCCGGCGAGCGCGGCCTGATCGAGGGCCTCGCCGACGGCGCGGTCTGGATCGACAACTCGACGAACGACCACGACCTGATCGTCGACCTCGCCGGGCGCCTCGCCGAGCGCGGGATCCGCACGATCGAGGCGCCCGTGACGGGCGGCGTGCACCTCGCCAAGACCGGCGGCGTGACCGTGATCCTCGGCGGCGACGCGGACCTCGTCGAGGCGCACATGCCGCTGTTCCGGCTGATCGGCAACCGCCAGTTCCGCGTCGGCGACGTCGGCCAGGCCTCGCAGATCAAGGCGATCACGAACATGCTCGCCTTCATCCACCTCGTCGCCGACGGCGAGGCGATGATGCTGGCCAAGCAGGCCGGGATCGACCTCGGCACCGCCTGGCAGGTGATCCAGGCCTCGTCGGGCAACTCGTTCGTGCACGAGACGGAGGGCCAGGTCATCCTCAGCGGCTCGTACATGATCGACTTCACCTTCGACCTCGCGCTCAAGGACCTTGGCTTCAACCTCGCGATGGGCGAGGAGTACGGCGTGCCGCTCGAGCTTGCCACCGCCGTCCGCGACCAGTACCTGAAGGCCAAGGAGCGCTACGGCGGCGACGCCCAGTCGCCCGAGATCGTGCGCCTCCTCGAGGACGCCTGCGGCACCGAGCTGCGGGCGCCCGGCTTCCCGGAGCGGATCGAGGCCTGATTCGCACTAGGATGGGGTCCTCCGACGATCCCGGGAGGCGATGATGGGACTGCTCGACGACTTCAAGAAGGCGGTCCCCGCGGACCTCAAGGACAAGGCCCGCGAGGCCGCGACGAACGCGAAGGCCGCCGCGGTCAGTGCCGGCGAGGTCGCGCAGACCGCGGCCGATGCCGCCTCCGACGCGTTCGACAAGGGCGAGGCCTCGTTCAGGCAGGCGCGCGCCGAGGGGCAGGGCCTGACGGGTGCGGCGAAGGAGGCCGGGCGCGGCGCGCTCGAGCCCGCCGAGGCCGCGGCCGGGGCGGCGGACGCGGATCCGCCCCCCGCGGACGACCCGGCCGCCTCGGCGTAGTTCCCCGGGGGCGGGCCGCGCGCCGCGCGGCTATCCGTGAGCCGACCACCACGAAGGAGGCCGGCCATGGGTCTGATCCAGGGAGCGAAGCACGGCATCGAGGACGTCCGCGACGCGACGCCGACGGAGGTCCGCGACAAGGCCCGCGAGGCCGCGGGCGCCGCCACCCGCGAGGCGATCGACGTCGGCCAGGCCGAGCCCGAGCTGTTCGAGCCGGAGTACGCCTCGGAGTAGGGTGCGGCCCGGGTCGACCGGGGCGGGCCGGGGGTCTAGGCTCGGCGCATGCGCCGCGCCCTCGCCCTCGTGCTGGTGGCGGCGCTCGCCGCCCTCGCCCCGGCGGCCCGGGCCGCGCCCGCTGAGACCATCACCGTCGCGGTCTCCGGCGACCTGCTCGTGCACGAGGCGGTGGCCCGGCAGGCGCGTGCCTACGCCGGCGGGACGGGCTACGACTTCCGGCCGATGTTCCGGCGGGCGCGGCCCCTGATCGCTGGCGCCGACCTCGCGATCTGCCACGTCGAGACGCCCCTGACCGCGAAGACCCCGACGTTCTTCCCGATCTTCACGGCGCCGCTCGAGCTGGCGCCGGCGATCCGCCGGGCCGGGTTCGACGCCTGCTCCACGGCCTCGAACCACGCCCTCGATCAGGGGCCCGACGGCATCCTCCAGACCCTGCGCGCCCTCGACCGCGCCGGGGTCCGGCACGCCGGCACCGCCCGCTCGGCGCGCGAGGCGCTGCGGCCCCTCGTGCTCGAGACCCGCAGCGGCGTCCGGGTCGCGCTTCTCTCCTACGCCCAGGCCACCAACGGTCAGGTGCCCGACCCGGCCTGGCGGGTCGACCAGGTCGGCACCGACGCCCGGCCGATCCTCGCCGCCGCGCGCCGCGCCCAGGAGGCGGGAGCCCAGGTGGTGATCGTGAACGTGCACTGGGGCGAGGAGTTGCGCCGCGAGCCGACCGCCGACCAGGTCGCCCTGGCCCGGCCGCTCGTCCTCTACGGCGAGGGCAACCTCCTATCGGGTCAGGCCGAGGCGAAGGAGTTCGGGCTGCCGGCGGACACGCAGGACGGCCTGATCGGGCTGCTCCGGATCCGGGTGCCCGCGCAGGGGCGGGCGACGCTCGAGCGGATCGACTACGCCCCCGTCTACGTCGACCACGCCGACTACGTGATCGTGCCCGTCGGCGTCGACCGCTCGCTGCCCGAATACGCGGCCTCGTGGGCCCGCACCGTCGGCGCACTGGGGCGGGGGCCGCGCTACGGGCCGTGGGGCCGGGCGCTGCCGTGAGGCAGGGGCCGGCGGGCGGCACGGTGCGTCGTCGGGTCCGATGACACCGAGACGGCGACGCCGGCTCCCGCGGCGGCCGCCCCGCCCGTCGCCGCCCCCGCCCCGCCGAAGGCCGACCGACCGGCCGAGAGCAAGCCCGACAAGGCGGCTGATGGCAGGCCCGACAAGAAGCGCGACAGCGGCGACCGACGGCGACGCCGCGCCCGCGGCGTGGCACCATGGTCGTGAGATGAGGCCGCCGACCGCATGAGCGTCGTGCGCAACCTGGCGCGGATCGGGAAGCAGTCCGCGATCTACGGCGCCGGGTCGATCGCCGCGACCCTGCTCGGGATCGTGCTGCTGCCGCTCTACACGCGGCAGCTGACCCCGGCCCAGTTCGGCGATGCCGAGCTCGCGCTGCGCATCGTCCTCGTCGTGGCGATCGTGGCCCGGCTCGGGCTGGTCAACGCCTTCTTCCGGTTCTTCTTCGACCACGACGACCTCGAGCACCGGCGGCGCACGTTCCGCACCGCCTTCTGGACGCTGCAGGCGACCACGCTCGCGTGGGCGCTGATCACCGCGGCGGCGGCGCCGTGGATCGGGGAGCGCGTCTTCACGCAGCCGGGCGCCGGCGCGGACCTCGTCCTGATGGTCGCCCTCGGCGTCTACGTCACCGTCAACTACGAGCTCACGAGCGCGCTCTTCCGGGTGCAGGAGCGCGCCGTCGCGTTCAGCGTCCGCACGATCGTGAACCTCGTCCTCACGGCGGCCCTCTCGTACGTGTTCCTCGTCGAGCTCGACCTGGGGCCGGTCGGCCTCCTGCTCGGCGCCTACCTCGGCCAGGCGATCGTCTACCTCGGCGTGCTCGTCGAGCAGCGCGCGTGGCTGGGCGTCGCCCTCGACCGGCCGCTCCTCATGCGCATGCTCAAGTTCGGGGTGCCGCTGATGCCGGCGGGCGCTGCGATGTGGGCGGTCACGCTGATCAACCGCCCCGTGGTCCTCGCCGTCTCCGACGCCGACACCCTCGGCGTCCTCGGCGCGGCGTTCCGGATCGGCACCGGCGTCCTGCTCCTCGTCAACGCCTTCCAGCTCGCCTGGCCCGCCTTCGCGTACTCGATCAAGGACGACGAGGAGGCCCGCCGCACCTACGCGGCGGTCCTCGGGGTCTACCTCGCCTTCATGGGCTGGGCCGCCGTGGCGCTGGCCCTGTGGGCACCGTGGTTCCTGCGGCTGCTCACCACCGAGCCCTATTGGGGCGCGGCGGCCGCGATCACCCCGATCGCCCTCGCCGCACCGCTCTACGGCGGCTACTTCATCGCCGCGATCGGCGTCGGGCGCCGCAAGGCCAACCAGTTCAACTGGGTCGTCGTCGCCGCGGCCGCCGCGGTCGAGGTCGTCGCCCTCGTGGTGCTGGTTCCCCGCTACGGGGTGGCGGGCGCCGGCTGGTCGTTGGTGGTGGCCTACGGCGCGATGTTCGCGCTGATGCTGTGGCGGGAGCACCGCGTCTTCCCGGTGCCGTACCGCTGGGCCAGGATCGCCCGCATCCCGGTCGTGCTGGCCGCCGCGCTCCTGATCGGCCAGCTGCTCGTCCCCGACCACGGGGCCTGGCCGCTCGTCCTGCGGATCGGCATCGTCGCCCTGATCCCGCTCGGCTACGTCGCCGTCGGCTTCCTCGACCGCGCCGAGCGCGGCCGCGCGCGGCAGATCGTGCGCGGCCTGCGCAGCCGCGGCGGCAGCGCAGGCCCGGGCGACACCGCCGAGCCCGAGCCGGGCCCGTCGTGACGGGTGGCCCGGCGGCGCGGGGTATCCTCCGGCCGTGACGATCCGCATCCCGATCGCGCGGCCCGAGCTCGGACCGGAGGAGTCCGCGGCGGTCGCCGACGTGCTGGCCAGCGGCATGCTGATCTCGGGGCGCGCCGTCGAGGAGTTCGAGCGGGGGCTCGCCGAGCGCTGCGGGCGCCGCCACTGCGTCGCGGTCGCCAACGGCACGGCCGCGCTCGAGCTGGCGCTGCGCGCGCTCGGGGTGGACGGCGGCGAGGTGCTCGTGCCGGCGCTGTCCTGGCCGAGCCCGGGGCACGTGGCCGCGTGGGTGGGGGCCGCGCCGCTGCTCGTCGACGTCGATCCGGGCACATGGAACGGCACGGCCGAGGCGCTCGCCGCGGCGCGCACCGACGCGACGCGCTGCGCGATCGCGATCGACCAGTTCGGGGTGCCGGCGGAGCACCCCGCGATCAGTGCCGCGCTCACCGGCCTCCCGATCGTCGAGGACGCGGCCTGCGCGATCGGCTCGACGCTCGAGGGCCGGCCCTGCGGCTCCTTCGGGGACGTCTCGTGCCTGTCCTTCCACCCGCGCAAGGTCGTCACGACCGGCGAGGGCGGGGCCTGCCTGACCGACGACGACGGCCTCGCCGACGAGCTGCGGGTGCTCCGCAACCACGGCCAGCGCGCGGTTGGCGAGTTCGTCGCGCCCGGCCCCAACGAGCGGCTGACGGAGATGCAGGCCGCGATCGGCCTCGTGCAGCTCGGCCGGCTCGACGGCATGATCCGGCGCCGGCGCGAGATCTGCGACGCCTACCGCGCGGCGCTGCCCGGGCTCGGGCTGACCGGCCAGGCGCACCCGACGGGCGCCGCCGTCAACGAGCAGACCTTCGGGGTCGTCGTGTCCGCGGGGATGGACCGCGACGCGGTGATCGCGTCGCTCCGCGACCAGGGCATCGGCACCGGCATCCTCTCGTACGCCCTGACCCGGATCGGGAGCCTCGCGCCGCTCGGGCAGTCGGCGCCCACCGCGGAGGACGTCGTCGACCGCGGCCTCGCGCTGCCGGTCTACCCGGCGATGGCGGACGCCGACGTCGTCGACGTGCTCGCGGCGCTCGCCGTCGCCGCCGGCTAGCCCGGCCCGTACTCGAGCTGGTCGAAGTAGCGCAGGGCGACCCGGCCCGGCCGGACGCGGGTCTGGGCCGCGGCGGCCTCGGCGTCCGTCAGCTCGCCGAGCGCGCGGCGGACGCCGAGCCACGGCAGGTCGAGGTCGTCCTGGTAGACGATCGTGGAGATGCGGGGGTTCATCTCGAGGACGGCGTCGCCGATTAACTGCAGGTTGAAGAAGCCGTCGAGCCCGAAGCCCTCGACCAGGGTGGACGCGACCTCCATCAGCTCGGGCGCGTCGAGCGTCTCGAAGCGCATCGCGAGGCCGGCGCGCATCGCCTCGCGCGTCTTGGGGTGCCCGAGCACTATCTTGCCGTCCTCGGCGTAGCCGTCGACGGTGCGCTCGGGGCCCTGCACGAGCTCCATGACGAGGAGCTCCGTTGGATCGTCGCCGAGGATGCGCTCGACGTCCTCGAGCCGGCGCGGCGGGGCGACGGGGCGCTCGAGCAGGAGCTGGTGGCGCTCGTCCACGGAGGCCGATAGGACGTGGAAGCCGCGCGAACCGGCTGAGACCACCGGCTTCATGCAGACGTCGCGGTCGGGGTAGCCGAGCGCGCGCGCCGCGGCCGCCACCTCCGCGCCGCCGCGCGCGAGGCGGAACGCCGGGGCGCGCACGCCGAGCCGCTCGCAGAGGGCGAGCGTCTCGTGCTTGGAGTCGGCGGCGGCCACCGACTCCGGGCTCGAGCAGATCAGCGCGATCCCGGCCGCGGCGAAGTCGGCGCGCATCGCGGCCAGGCCGGCGAGGTCGAAGGAGGCCTGCGGCAGCACCACCCGCGCGCCCTCGCGCTCGGCGAGCGCGAGGATCGCGGGCCCGAACGCCGGGTCCGTCCCCGCCGGCACCGTCGAGAAGGCGTCGCAGAGGAAGCGGCCGGCGTTCTCCTCGCGCAGGTCTGTGCCCACGAGGCGCACCGCGCGCTCGCCGTTCCCTCCGAGCGCGCGCAGGAGCGCGGCCGAGCCGGGCGAGCCGACCGCGGTCACGAGGATGGTGAGGGGCTCAGCCAAGGTCGAGGTCGTCACCGCGCAGGTGCTCGAGGCGCGCGTCGCGGTCGCGGTCGAGGTACTCGTCGATCGTGGCCCGCATGCCGTCGCGTCCGCGCATCCAGAGCACGGGGTGGATCAACAGCTGCAGCCACGGGAAGCGCGCCTCTGCGAGCTCCGCGGTCGGATCGCCGCGCCGCCACGTCTGCTTCGAGTCGGAGCGGTACGTCCACGCGAAGCCGCCGGTGAAGCGCGGCTCCATGACGTTGACCCAGCCGGGCACGGCGTCCTCCATGAAGGCCGGGTCGGGGTTGTGCCAGGCCATCACGCGGTCGAAGCCTGGGTCGACGACGGGGTCGACGTGGGGGTGCAGCGCGTGGTGGCCGACCCAGTGGCCGAGCTCGCGCAGCCGCGCGTAGGCCGCCTCGCCGGCGGGCGAGGCGAGGTTGTAGAAGACGCTCCGCGTCATCAGGAGGTACGTCGCCCGGATGCCCTTCGCGTGCTCGAGCTCGGCCATCTCGAGGGCGGCCTCGAGCGAGAGGTCAACGTCGTGGCGGAGGAGCAGCATCTGCTCGGCCGGCTGGGCGACGCCGAAGCCGCGCAGCCGGTAGCGCCCGGCGATGATCGCCTCCAGCAGGCGCTCGTAGCCGGCGGGCGAGAAGTCCGTCACGCGGCACCCTCGCGCTCGCGCCGCACCTGCTCCGCCCACGCCACGGCTGCGGCTGCCGGCTCCATCGGCTCGATCATGACGTCCAGGGCGGCGCGCGCCGCCGCGGTGCGGGCGTCGAGCTCCGCGTCGGAGGCCGCCGTGATCAGCAGCACCCCGAGCCGGCCGGAGGCGGACGTCAGCGGGGGGACGATCTGGCCGGGCTGGTGGTAGAAGCCGACGTCGTGCACGCCCGGCAGGCCCGGGGCCTCGCCGGCGCCGGCGCGGATCACGCGCCCCGGGGCGTCGGGGATCACGAAGCAGGCGTGGCCGAACGGCTCCGCCACCGCCTGTGGCCGCAGGTGCTCGCCGGCCGGCCGGCCGAGCGCCGCGTCGAGGACGGCCTCGAGCAGGTCGACGCCGACCACGAGCCGCGCGAGCTGCGCGTCGCTGCCGCCGCCCAGCCGCGCTCCGCACTCGATCATGTGCGGGCCGTCGGCGGTGACGCGCACCTGCGCGTAGACGGGCGCGTCGTCGATGCCGATCGCCGCGGCGGCGCCACGCACGACGTCGACGATCGCCTCGACGTCGGCGGCCGGGCGCCCGCACGGGTGGCGGTGCGCCACGCAGATGCCGACCGCCGGCTCCGGCGCGAGATCGCGCAGCGTGACCGACACGGCGTGGAAGACGCCGTCGAGGACGAACGCGTTGACGGTGTACTCGGGCCCGTCGAGGTGCTCTTCGACGATCAGGTCGCCGGAGCGGGAGTGGCGGACGGCGTGCTCGACGGCGGCCGGGATCGCCGCCCGCTCGCGGACGTCGCTGACGCCGCGCTGGGCGGCGCCGTCCGTCGGCTTGACGATCACGCGCGGCCCGAGCGCGTCGTAGGCCGCGAGCGCGTCGTCGACCGTGCGCGCCGGGGCGAACCCGGCCGAGGGGACGCCGTGCCGGTGGTACAGCCCGCGCTGGCGCACCTTGTCGGTCGCGGCCAGCGCGGCGTCGATGGGCAGGCCGGGCAGCCCGAGCGCCGCGGCCAGCCGGGCGCCCGGCACGACCGCCTGCTCGGAGCCCATGGAGGTCACGCCGACGGCCTGCACGCCGGCTGCGGCGAGCGCCGCGCGGGTGCCGTCGAGGTCCGAGAAGTCGTGGTGCACGAACACGTCGGCCGCGTCGGCGGCGGGGCGGTCCGTGCGCCCGTCGACGGCGCACGTCGCGATGCCGTGTGCCCGGGCGAGCCCGATCAGGGGTCGCTGCGAGAGCCCGGCGCCGAGGACGACGAGCGCGGGGGCGGTCACCGCGGGGCCGCGGCCGCCTTCGAGCGGTACCACGCGATCGTCCGCTCGAGGCCCTCGTCGAGGTCGACCTGCGGCTCCCAGCCGAGCACCTCGCGCGCCCGCGTGATGTCGGGGATGCGGATCTCGACGTCGGAGTACTCGAGCGGCTTGAACACGATCGGCGAGTCCGACCCGGCGAGGCGCTTGATGCGCAGGGCGAGGTCGTACGTGGTGCAGACGCTGCGCGGGTTGCCGATGTTGAAGGACTGGCCGACCGCCGCGGGGTTCTCGAGGATCTCGAGGACGGCGGCGGCGATGTCGTCCATGTAGCACCAGGCGCGGATCTGGGCCCCGTCGTTGTGGACGGTGATCTCGTCGCCCGCGATGGCGTGGCGCACGAAGTGGTGGATCGCGCCGACCCCGATCTGGTTGGGGCCGTAGATGTTGAACGGGCGCACCACGGCGACGGGCAGGCCGTGCTCCTCGAAGTAGGCGTGCAGGAAGTACTCCCCGGCGAGCTTGGAGACGGCGTACGACCAGCGCGCCTCGCCGACCTGGCCGCCGGAGGTCTCGTGGGTCTCCTCGACCTTGTAGGCGTGCCGGCCGAAGACCTCGCTGGTCGAGAAGTCGATCATCCGCTCGAGGCGGTCGCCGAGGCCGTGCGCGACCTCCGCCACGTTGGCGGTGCCGAGCAGGTTGACGCGCATCGTGCGGACGGGGCTCTTGAGGACGGTCGCGACGCCGGCGATGGCGGCCATGTGCACGATGTGCGTGGCGCCCTCCGCGGCGGCCGAGAGGCCGTCGAGGTCGAGGATGTCGCCCTGGACGAACGTCACGTTCGGGTTGTCGCGCAGGGTCGTCTGGCTGAGCGCGTCGTGGTGGAGATTGTCGTAGAGGACGATCTCGTTGCGGTCGGCCAGGAGGCCGGCGACGGTAGTGCCGATGAATCCGGCGCCGCCGGTCAGCAGGATGCGCTTGCCCTCGAGCACGCGCTGAGTCTACCGGGTCGCCCGTGGCCGCCCGCTGCTCGCGCGGGCGCGCCTGCCACCATGGGGCCGTGCTGCAGCGCATCGATCTGACCACGAGCCCGGCCGCGATGCGGCCGCTCGCAGAGGCCGACCTGGCCGCCGCGCTCCGGGTGGACGGGTCGCTGGCCTGGGTCGACTGCGGCGACCCGACGGACACCGAGCTCGCGGCGCTCGCGGCCGACGCCGGCTGGTCGGAGGCCCTGACGGACGCGGTCCACAGGCCGGAGGGGCGGCAGCGGTTCGTGCGGCTCGGCGACTGGGCCGTCGTGCAGGTGGGGGCGCCGCGCGGCGACGGCACGGGCTGCATGGTGCTGTCGGGGTCGACCGCCGTGACCGTGCGCTACGAGTGGCCCGTCGACTTCAGCGACGCCTCCGCCGACGTGCAGGGCTGGAGCGGCCTCGCCGACGCCGGCGCGATGGCGGTGGCCTGCGTGCTCCTGAGCCGCCTCGTCGAGGTCTACGAGGACGCGGCGGGCGATCTCGAGGACCGCCTCGTCGCGCAGGAGTCGTCGGCGCTCGAGGACTCGAACGGGCGCGACCCCCTGCCGGCCCTGCGCGAGACCGCGAACCTGCGCACCCGCGTCGGTGACCTGCGCCGGCGCGCCAACCGGCTGCGCGAGGTGATCGGGATGGTGATCCGCCAGGAGCTCGTCGATCGCCGCCACGGCGAGGCCGTCGACCTCGAGCTGCGCGACGTCTACGACCACCTGCTGCGCGTCCACGACGACCTCGACGCGTACGGCGAGCGGCTGATCGCCCTGCAGGACTCGCGCCTGTCTTTGGTGGCTTATAAGCAGAACGATATCACGAAGAAGATCTCCGGCTGGGGCGCCGTCCTGCTCGTGCCCACGATCACGACGGGCTGGTACGGCCAGAACTTCCAGCACCTGTGGCTGCTCGACAGCCCGTGGGGCGGCTTCTTCAGCGCGGGCGCGGCGATCGCCGGGATGATCGCCCTGGCCACCGTCCTGCGCCGGGCCGACTGGCTCTAGGCGTCCGCGCGGCGGGCGCGCGCGAGTGCGAGGGTGCCGGCGACCAGGAGCGCCGCGACGGTGAGGGCGACGAGCCCCGTCGCGGCCGCGCCCGTGCGCAGCGCGGCGACGCCGACGTAGCCGACGTGGAGCGCGGCGGCGAGGAGGACGGCGGCCGCGGCGCCCTTGCCGGGGCGGCGCGTCTCGCGGTCGAGCCGGCGCGGCATCAGAACCCGTGGGCGATGCCACGGCGCCGGTACACGTCGAGCATCCGCTCGGCGACCGCGGTGTGCGAGTGGACGGCCTCGGCGTACGCGCGCGAGGCACGCCCGATCTCTCTCAGCCGGGCGGGCTCGGCGACGAGACCGTGGATCGTGTCGGCGAGCGTGTCGGCGTCCGCGCTGATCAGCGGGATGCGGTGGCCGAAGGCGTCCTCGGTCTCCGCCTTGGCCTCCGCGTCGAGGCGCACGATGCACGGCTTGCCGAGCGCCATCGCCTCGATCGAGAAGAGCCCGTACCAGCCGACGTTGAGCTGGTCGATCACGAGGTCCGCGGCGGCGTAGCGCAGCCGGGCCTCGTCGTTGGGGGTGTGCTCGACGAGGTCGAGCTCGATCGGCGCGCCCTCCGCCTTCAGGGCTTGGACGGCCTCGAGCACGGCCTCGGTGCCCTTCGAGCGCCGCCGCGAGGGGGCGTGCACGATGCGGATGGTGCGCTGCGGCTCGGGGACGGCGGGGCGCCACAGCCCGAGGTCGATGCCGGGCGGCACGACGTCGTAGGGCGGCCACCACGAGCCGCGCGGGGCGCGGTGCACCGTGGCGTAGGAGCCGATGATCGCGGCGTCGGCGTGGCGCAGCGCGTAGTCCCACTTGGCGACGGGGGCGTCGCGGATGTCGGAGCCCCAGAAGTGGAAGACGCGGCCCTTGCCGAGCCGGCCGAGCAGCGGCAGGTTGACCCGCTTCGGCAGCAGCGTGACCCCGAAGTGGAACTGGAAGACGTCGAAGGCCGGCAGCGTGCGGCCGAAGGCGAGCGCCTGCCGGGGCAGGTTGAGCGCGAGGTTGGCGGGCCCGCCGCCCTGCCGCAGGTGCAGGTTGATGTCCGAGCCGTCGCGGAACGGCTGCTTCGTGAACACGAGCAGGCGGCTCTCGCAGCCGATCGCGTTGAGCCCCGCGCTGAGGGCCTCGGGGCCGCCCGCGATGTTCAGGGGCGCGTGGAGGATGCGCAGGCGGTCGGCCACGCGCCCGAGCATACCGGCGGCCGCATCGGCGCCCGTGCGATGATGGGTCCGATGGAGGAGCGCCTGCGCGTCCTGTACGTCGCCTTCTACTACCCGCCGACGTCCGGCGGGGGCGTCGAGCGGACGCTGCAGTTCTCGCGGCGGCTGCCCGGCCTCGGGATCGACGTCGAGATGCTAGTGCCGACGGACGCGAAGTGGCTGGCCGAGGACCCCGCGTCGGTGGCGCGGATCCCGTCTGACGTGCCCGTCCACCGCGTGCCGTACCGCGGGCCCTCCCTGACGCAGCTGCCGGGCGAGCGGATCCGCGCCCAGCCGACGTTCGGCCGGCGGGTCCTGATGCGGGCCCGCCTCGCGCCCCAGCGGATCTTCCTCCCGGACGCGAACGCCCCGTGGCTCGCCAGTGTCGTGCCCGCCGCGCTCACGCTGCTCGGCACGGGCCGCTTCGACGCCTACGTGACGACCACGCCGCCGCACACCGTCGCGGTCGCCGGCCGCCTGATCCGGGCCCGCACCGACGTGCCGTGGGTCGCCGACTGGCGCGACCCGTGGCTGACCCACGCCGACCTCGACCGGTCGCGGCCCGACGTGCGCGCCAAGCAGGCCGCGATCGCGCGGCTCGCGCGCTGGAGCACCGGCGGCATGGACGCCGCCAGCGTCGTCGACCACGCCGAGGACGAGGTGCGCGGCCTAAGCCCCGACCTGCCGCTCGCCGTGATCCCCAACGGCGTCGACCTCGAGGAGCTCGCCGCGGTCGAGCGCCGCCCCGACCCCGACCACTGCACCTTCGCGTTCACGGGCTGGTTCTTCGGCGACCGCTCGCCCGCGGTGCTGCTCGAGGCGGTGGCCGCGCTCCTGCGCGACCGCCCCGAGCTGCGCGACGCGGTGCGGCTGCGCTTCATGGGCGGCTTCCCCGACACGGACCACGCGCGCGTCCGGGACCTTGGCCTCGGGGACGTCGTGCGGGTCGAGCCGCCGCAGCCCCACGCGGCCGCCCTGCAGGCCCAGGCCGACGCGGACGTGGCGCTGATCTTCATGCAGGAGGGCGCCGGGCACGGGGCCAAGTTCCTGCCCGGCAAGGTCTGGGAGCTGATGGCCTCCGGCCGGCCCGTGCTCGCCCTCGTGCCGCCCGACGGGGCGGCCGCCCGCGAGCTCGCGCACGTCGGGGCCGAGGTCGTCGCGCCCGCCGACGCGGCCGGGGCCCGGGCCGCCGTTGAGCGGCTCGTCGACGCCTGGCGGGCCGGGACGCTCGCGGCGACGCCGCTGCCGGACGACGTGCGCGCGCGCATCTCGCGTCAGGGGCAGGCCGAGGCCCTCGCGGGCCTCCTGCGGGCAACCGTCAGCCGCGCCCGCGCAGGCGCCGCTTGACCGGCCCGACCACGAGCCCCGCGGCCTGGACGGCGCCGGGCTTGGGGTCACGCAGGCTGAAGACGGGCTCCTCGATCAGGCCCACGAGGGGCCGAGCGATGTCACGCAGGCCCTCGCGGCCCGCGAGGCCGGCCTTAAGGTGCGGGACGGCGGCCACCCAGCGGCGCCCGTCGTGGCGGGGCCCCGAGATCGCACGGCCGACGTCCTCGCCGCAGGCCGCCCGGTAGCACATGCCGACGAGGTCGACCCCGCAGCGGCGGGCGAGGCTGTGCCACTGCCAGGTGCGCAGGTTGATCTCGATCAGCCGGTACGAGCCGTCGCGCGGGTCGCGCTTGAACTCGATCTGGGTGATGCCGTCGAAGCCGCTCGTGCGCAGCAGCTGGTCGGCGTAGGCGACGGGCTCGTCGGCCCAGCGCGCCTCGCCGACCCGGCAGGTGCCGAAGATCGGCGGGCGCTGCACCAGCTTGCGCCCGCAGAAGGTGCCGACCGCGCGGCCGCCGTCGTCGGAGAACGAGCCGACGGTCCAGAGCGCGTTGTCGCCGCCCGGGATCACCTCCTGGAAGATCGCGCGGTCGCCGGTGGCGTTGATCCGCTCGAACGCGTCGACGAGCTGCTCGGGCCGGTCGGCCTGCAGGACCTGCACCTTCTCGGCGTGCTTGAAGACGATCCCGATCGACGGCTTGGCGATCGCCGGGTAGGGGATCTGCGCGGCGGCCGCCTCCGCCTCCGCGCGCGTCTGGGGCATGAAGGAGCGGGGGATCGGAACGCCGGCGCGCTCGGCGAGCTGGAGCTGCGGGATCTTCGCCATCAGGGGGCCGATCACGTCCCAGTCGGAGCCGGGCAGGACGAGGGGCGTGATGCGGTCGGCGTGCTTCGAGACGGCGACGAGGTGCGCGTCGTGCGTCGGGAACAGGTACCCCGGGCGCCCCACGAGTGCCGCGAGCTCGGCGAGCACCCCGATGAAGCCCGCCTCATCGACCGCCGGGTCCGGTGCGAGCACCGGGGTCACGCCGCGCGACTTGAAGCCGAGGGCGCCCCGCCGGTGGTCGACGACCACGACGGGCGCACCCGCGTCGCGCAGGGAGCGGGCTGAGGCGAGGCCGTTCGTGAAGCCGACGTCGAGGACGACGCCGAGCGGGCGGTCGGGGCGCTCGGCCAGGACCGTGCGCAGGCGCTTGGTGGTCGCCGCGTCCAGCATGGCGACAGGGTAGCCGTCGGCCCGCGACCAGCACGTACCCTTCCCGGATGCGGGTCGGCATCGACGTCGGGGGCACCTTCACAGACCTGGCCGCGGTCGGGCCCGACGGGCTCGTGATCGCGAAGGTGCCGACGACGCCCCGCGACCAGTCGGAGGCGGTCCTCGCCGCCGTCCTCGCGAGCGGCATCGACCCGGCTGCGGTGCAGGCCCTCGCGCACGGCATGACCGTGGCCACGAACGCGCTCCTCGAGCGGCGCGGCGCCCGCACCGCGCTCGTGACCACCGAGGGCTTCCGCGACGTGATCGAGATCGGCCGCCAGGCCCGCGCCGACCTCTACGACCTCAGCCGCCACAACCCGCCGCCGCTCGTGCCCCGCGAGCTGCGCGTGACGGTGCGGGAGCGGATGGGCCCCGACGGGGTCGTCGAGGCGCTCGACCCTGCCGACCTCGCGCGGGCCGTGAGCGACCTGCGCGCCCTCGCCGTCGAGAGCGTCGCCGTCTGCCTGCTCTTCGGCTACCTGCATCCGGCCCACGAGGAGGCCGTCGCGCGGGCGCTGCGCGACGCCCTGCCCGGGGTCGAGGTCGTGGCCTCCCATGAGGTGCTGCCTGAGATGCGCGAGTACGAGCGCGCGAGCGCCACCGTGGCCACCGCCTACCTGCGCCCGCGCCTGCGCGGCTACCTCGAGCGCCTCGTCGAGCGCGCGGAGGGCGCCCGGCTGCCGACCCCGACGGTGATGCAGTCGTCGGGCGGCGTGATCGACGCGCAGACGGCCAGCCTCCTCGCCGCCACCACCGTCCTGTCGGGCCCGGCGGGCGGCGTCGTCGGCGCCGCCTACGTCGCGGTGGCGAGCGGCTTCGCCGACGCCCTCACCTTCGACATGGGCGGCACCTCCACCGACGTGGCGGCGATCGTCGAGGGATCCGTCGCCACCACCACCGAGGCGGTCGTGGCCGGCGTCCCGCTGCGGCTCGCGATGACCGAGGTGCACACGGTCTCCGCGGGCGGCGGCTCGATCGCCTGGGTCGACGATGGCGGGCGCCTGCGTGTCGGTCCGACCAGCGCGGGCGCCGTGCCGGGGCCGGCGGCCTACGGGGCGGGCGGCGTCGAGCCGACCGTGACCGACGCGAACGTCGTGCTCGGGCGGCTGCCCGACGGGCTCGTCCTCGGCGGCTCGATCGCGCTGTCGGGTGAGCTGGCGGCCCGGGCCGTCGCGCGGCTCGGGGAGCGGCTCGGCCTCGGCGTCGAGGAGACGGCGCTCGGCATCGTGCGCGTCGCCGACAGCGCGATGGCGCAGGCCCTGCGCGTCGTGTCGGTCGAGCGCGGCCGCGATCCGCGCGCCGGGGCCCTCGTGGCCTTCGGCGGCGCGGGCCCGCTGCACGCGTGCGCGCTGGCCGAGGACCTCGGCATCGGGGCGGTGCTCGTGCCGGCCGCGAGCGGCGTCCTCTCCGCACTCGGCCTCGCGCTCGCCGACGTCCGCCGCGACCACGTGCGCGGCGTGCGCGCGACGCTCGACCCCGAGGGCACCGCCGACGTCGCGGCGGCCCTCGACCGGCTCGCCGCCGAGGCCCTCGCCGACCTCCCCGGTGCGGTGCTGACCCTCGCCGTCGACTGCCGCTACGCGGGCCAGGGCCACGAGCTGACCGTGCCCGTGGCCGACGCCGCCGAGGCCACGGCGGGCTTCCACCGGCAGCACGCGCTGCGCCACGGCTGGGACCGCCCCGACCAGCCGGTCGAGGTGATCGCCGTCCGGGTTGCCGCGACCGTGCCGACCGAGCGCCCGGCCCTCGCGCCCGTGCCGGTCGTCGACGGGCCGGTGGCCGGCCCCGCGGCCGTGCCGATCGCGGGCGCCACGGTCTGGGTGGGCGCGGGCTGGGCCGGCGCCTGCGACGAGACGGGCACGCTGGTGCTGCGGCGGGAGGGGGCGGCGTGAGCCTCGACCCGATCGGCCTCGTCGTGCTCGGCAACGCCCTGGCGGGCGTGGCCGAGGAGATGGGCGCGGTGCTCGTGCGCGCGGCCTTCTCCGCCAACATCAAGGAGCGCCGCGACTCCTCGTGCGCGCTCTTCGCGCCCGACGGGCGGATGGTGGCCCAGGCGGCGCACGTGCCCGTCCACCTCGGCTCGATGCCGGAGACCGTGGCGGCGGTCCTCGCCCGCGATCCCGTCCCCGGCGACGTCTTCCTCGTCAACGACCCCTACACCGGCGGCTCGCACCTGCCGGACATCACCCTCGTCGCGCCGATCGCCGTCGACGGCGCGGTCCTCGCGATCGCGGCGGTGCGCGCGCACCACGCCGACGTCGGCGGCATGCGCGCCGGCTCGATGCCGCCCGGCGCGACGGAGCTCTACCAGGAGGGCCTGGTGATCCCGCCGGTGCGGCTCGTCCGCGGCGGTGCGGTCGACGCCAACCTGCTCGACCTCCTGCTCGCCAACGTGCGCCAGCCGGAGGAGCGCCGCGGCGACCTCGACGCGCAGCTCGCCGCGATCCACCTGGCTACGACGCGGCTCGCCGAGCTCGCGGACCGCCACGGCGCGGCCACCGTCCTCGCGGCGTACGACGCGATGATCGCCTACGCCGAGCGGCGCACCCGCGAGGCGATTCGCGCCCTGCCCGACGGGGTGCACGCGGCCGCGGACGTGCTCGAGGGCGACGGCGTGACGGACGACGATATCCCGATCCAGGCCACGGTGGAGATCGCGGGCGACCGGATCATCGTCGACTTCGCCGGCACCGCGCCCGCCGTGCGCGGCAACGTCAACTGCCCGCTGGCCGTCACCCGCGCGGGCTGCCTGTTCGCACTGCGGGTGCTCCTGCCGGGCGACATCCCGTTGAACGCCGGCGTCAGCGCGCCGCTCGAGGTGCGGGCCGAGCCCGGCAGTCTCGTCGACGCCCGGCCGCCGAGCGCGGTCGCCGCCGGCAACGTGGAGACCTCGAGCCGCATCGCCGACGTCGTGATGGCGGCGCTCGCCGAGGTCGCGGACCTGCCCGCCCAGGGCCAGGGCACGATGAACAACCTCGTCCTCGGCGGGGCGGGCTGGAGCACCTACGAGACGATCGGCGGCGGGCAGGGCGCCTCCTCGCGCGGGCCCGGCCCGAGCGGCGTGCACGTGGCGATGTCGAACACCCGCAACACCCCCGTCGAGGCGCTCGAGCTGGAGGCGCCCGTGCGGGTGCGCCGCTACGAGCTCGCTTACGGCACGGGCGGCACGGGGCGGCACGCGGGCGGCGACGGCATCGTGCGCGAGGTCGAGGCGCTCGCCCCGGCGGCGCTGTCGCTCGTCGCCGACCGCCGCCGTCACGGCCCGCGCGGCGCCCAGGGCGGGGGGCCGGGGATGGTCGGCGAGCACCGGGTCAACGGCGCACCGGTCGGGGCGAAGGCCGGCGTCGACCTCGTCCCGGGTGACGTCGTGCACGTGCGCACGCCCGGCGGGGGCGGCTGGGGCGCGCCGACCGGCGCGACCGGGGACCCGAGCGGCGAGACTGGCGGGCGATGACGACGACGGGGGGCGGCACGATGGCGCCGAGCGACGACCGGGCGCAGATGCGCGAGCGGATGGGGACCTGGGGCGCGTGGATCGGCGCGCTGACCGCGGTGCCCGCGGAGCTGGGCCGCCCGGCCGCCCGCCGCGCCGAGGAGCTCGGCTTCCCGTGCCTGTGGTTCCCGGAGGGCATGGGCGTGCGCGAGTCGTTCTCGAACGCCGCCGTCCTGCTCGGCGCCACGGAGCGCATCCTCGTGGCTAGCGGCATCGCCAACGTGTGGGCGCGCGACGCCATCGCCGCCGCCAGCGCCTCGCGCACCCTCAACGACTCCTTCGACGGGCGCTTCCTGCTCGGGCTCGGCGTCAGCCACCCGCCGCAGGTCGACCCGCGCGGCCAGACGACCTACCTCAAGCCCGTCGCGAAGATGCGCGAGTACCTGAGGCAGATTGAGCGCGGCGCGTTCGAGTCGCCCGACGGCGGCGCCGCCCCGCAGGAGGACCGCGTCGACACGATCATCGCCGCGCTGCGCCCGCCGATGCTGGAGGTCGCGCGCGACCTGTCGCTCGGCGCGCACCCGTACCTCGTGCCGGTGGAGCACACGGTGCGGGCCCGCGAGATCCTCGGCGACGACCCGATCCTCGCCGTCGAGCACAAGGCGATCATCGAGACGGATCCCGAGCGGGCCCGCGCCCGCGCCCGCGCCGGAATCGGCTGGTACCTCGGGATCGACAACTACCGGCGCAACCTGCTGTGGATGGGCTACGGCGAGGAGGACATCGCGAACGGCGGCTCAGACCGCCTGATCGACGACCTCGTCGCGCACGGCGACGCCGAGACCGTGGTCGCGAAGCTGCACGGCCACCTCGAGGCGGGCGCCGACCACGTCGCGATCCAGCCGCTCGGCGAGGAGGACGACCCGTGCGGCCTGAGGATCCTCGAGAAGCTCGCGCCGCTCCTCGGCTAGCGCGTCAGCAGCAGTGCTTCGGCTCGCTCGGGGCGACGTCGATGCCCGGGCTGCGCGCGAAGAACCCGTACGGCTTGAGCATGAACCCCGTCCGCTCGACGGGCATCACGGGCCAGTCCTCGGTGCGCGGGATGTGGTTCGTCCCGAACGTGAACCAGAGCACGACGTCGGTGTCCTCGAGGGGCCGGTCGGCGGCCGTCCAGCGCGGCAGGCCGTCGAGGCCCTCGTGCTGGAACGGGTGGTCGCCCGCGGGGTAGAGCTCGTCGGGCCGGTTGGGGGTCACCCACAGGTGGTGGTACATGAAGCGGGCGCGCCTGCCGATCACGGATTCCGGGTCGGCGAGCGGCCAGTTGGCACCCGTCGGCAGGAGCTTGTAGCCGCGCGGCTTGCCCAGGTGGTTCGTCGACGACGGGTTGACGACCTTCCAGTAGCGCCCCGCGAACGGGTCGATGTCGCGCTGGGCGCGCGCCTCGGACGCGAGGGTGGTCTCGCGGATCGTGTACGCGTTGCCGTCGGGGTTGGCGGGGCCCATCGGCTGGGCGACGGCATCGACCTCGATGACCGTGTTGCCCGGGCCGTCGACGTCCAGGTCGAGGCGGGCGCAGAAGAGGTGCTGGTGGTAGGGGGCGAGCAGGCCCGGCTCGATCTCGGTCGACGAGGGGTGCTTGGCGCCCGGCACGCCGGCGCGGGTCAGGACGATGCCGGTCAGCTTCGCCTCGAACTCGATTGTGCCGTCCTGGTGGAAGTACCAGAAGTAGCCGTACTCGTAGTTGTCGATGGTGGCGACCTGCGAGGCGACGAAGCGCCGCCCGCGGCGGACCTCGACGTGGCCGTCGGTGTCGGTGTGCTTCCAGAGGACCCCGAAGTCCTCCTCGTGCAGGCAGATGCCATTCTGCACGACGTGCACCTCGCCCTCGGCGTCGACCGTGCAGACGTCGAGGTAGACGATCTCGCCGAGGCAGTCGCAGCCGAGGGTCAGGGAGTTGGCGTAGTTGCCGAACCCGAACTCGCCCGTGTCAAAGGCGGCCTTGCGGGCGGCCCCGTTGATGCCGGTGTCGCCGTAGGGGATCACGAGCTCCGCGATCGACATGCGCCGGGCGATCGTGCGCTCCGTGCCGTCGTCGTCGAAGCGCACGTCGTGGATCACGAGGCCCTCGCGCTGGCAGTGGCCGAGCCTAAAGCGCCAGCGCTCCCAGCGGATCTCCCAGCCGTCGACCTCGAACGAGGCGCCCTCGGGCTGGATGATCTCGAGCGGCTTGAGCCTGACGCCGCCGCCGGTCTCGGACAGGCGATACGGCCCGGGCGTCTGCGGCGTCGGGATCCCGTCCGTGTCCTCGACGTCGACGACCTCGGCCGTGTCGACCGCGACGACGGCGTGGAGCCCGCCGATCGGGTGGGCGTACTGGTTGGCGTCCGGGGTGGGCCGGTGCCACATCGGGGTCCAGATCAGGCGCCGGCCGTCATTGAGGTGCTCCGGCACGTCGATGCCGAAGGGCCACGTCTCCATGTGCACCTGGGACGGGTCATCGATGCCGCGGCGGCGCAGCCCCTCGATCACGCGCGGGTCGTTGCGGGCCGCCTCGAGGCAGGCGACCGCCTCGGGGCCGAGCATCGCGGCCTTCTGGCCCGGCTGGGGGTCCCAGCGGCGCACCGTGCCGTCGAGGCCGACCACCGACTCGATCAGGAGGCCCTGCGCCCGGTCCCAGACCGTGATCCGCGCCGCGCGGTCGATCGGGTCGCCCGGCGACCACGCCGAGAGCGCCTCCTTCGACGGCTCGTCGAGCAGCGTGAAGACGAACAGGTGGTCGCGGGTCAGGCCCTGCTCGCGGCGGAGGATCGCGATCGCCTCGGCGAGCTCCTCGGGGGCGAGCGGGTCGAGCGGGTGCGGCGTCATGCGGGAAGTATGGGGGTGCGCCGCGCGCATCGCCAGAGCGCGCGCCTTGACGGCGGACGGCGCCAGCCCTAGCATCTGAAATGTCAGTTCGACGGCCACGCCCCGGAGGCGACGATGGACCCCAACGAGCACGCGCTGCACAACGCCCCGTTCCTCTGGCGGACGCCGGAGCCCAAGTCCACGTACGGGGCCGTCATCGTGGGCGGAGGCCTGCACGGGCTCGCCACCGCCTACTACCTGGCCAAGAACCACGGGATGACCGACATCGCCGTGGTCGAGCGCGGCTGGATCGGCAACGGCAACGCCGTGCGCAACACCACCATCATCCGCTCCAACTACCTCTGGGACGAGAGCGCGGCCATGTACGAGCACGCGCTCAAGCTGTGGGAGGGCTGGACCGAGGAGCTCGACTACGAGATCCTCTTCTCGCAGCGCGGCGTCCTCAACCTCGCCCACAACCTGCACGACGTGCGCGAGTCCGTCCGCCGGGTCGAGGCCAACCGCCTCAACGGCGTCGACGCCGAGTGGCTCGACGCCGACGGCGTCAAGGAGTTCTGCCCGATCGTCGACGTCTCACCCGACGCCCGCTACCCCGTGATGGGCGCGACGCTGCAGCGCCGCGGCGGCATCGCCCGCCACGACGCCGTCATCTTCGCCCTCGGCCGGGCCTGCGACGCCCTCGGCGTCGACATCATCCAGGGCTGCGAGGTCACCGGCATCGACGTCCACGACGGCCGCGTCACGGGTCTCCAGACCTCGAAGGGCCCGATCGCGGCGGGCAAGGTCGGCCTCGTGGCCGCCGGGCGCACCAGCCTCCTGACCGCGATGGCCGGCTTCGACGTGCCGATCCAGTCGCACCCCCTGCAGGCCCTCGTCAGCGAGGTCTACGAGCAGGTCCTCAACTGCGTCGTCATGTCGAACGCGGTGCACGTCTACGTCTCCCAGGCCCACAAGGGCGAGCTCGTGATGGGCGCCGGCATCGACGCCTTCAACTCGTACGCGCAGCGCGGCGGCCTGCACGTGATCGAGGAGCAGATGAGCGCTGGCATGCAGCTCTTCCCGCACTTCAGCCGCGCGCGCCTTCTGCGCACCTGGGGCGGCATCGTCGACGTCTGCCCAGACGCCTCGCCGATCGTCGGCCTGACCCCCGTCGAGAACCTCTACGTCAACTGCGGCTGGGGCACCGGCGGCTTCAAGGCCACGCCGGGCTCCGGCTACGTGATGGCGCACACGATCGCGACCGGCGAGCCGCACGCGCTCAACCGGCCCTTCTCCCTGACCCGCTTCGAGACGGGCGAGCTGATCGACGAGCACGGCGCCGCCGCCGTCGCCCACTAGGACGAGGCGCCCGGGATGTTCCAGATCCGCTGCCCCTACTGTGGCCCGCGCGACGAGCCCGAGTTCAAGTACGGCGGGCAGGCGCACGTCGCCTACCCGGCCGACCCCGAGGCCCTCTCCGACGAGGAGTGGGCGCGCTTCCTCTTCTTCCGCGACAACGCACGGGGCCGCTACGCCGAGCGCTGGAACCACGCGGCCGGCTGCCGGCGCTGGTTCAACGTGATCCGCGACACGGGCACCCACGAGATGGTCGGGTCGTACCAGGTCGGCGAGCAGCCGCTGGACGCCCGATGAGGCGCCTCCCCGACCGCGGCCGCGTCGACCACGACCACCGCGTCTCCTTCACGTGGGACGGGCGCACGGTGGAGGGCCTGCGCGGCGACACCCTCGCCTCGGCGCTCCTCGCGAGCGGGCTGCGCGTGCTCGGCTCGAGCGTCCTGATGTCGCGCCCGCGCGGCGTCGTCACCGACGGCGTCTGCGACCCGCACGCCTTCGCCCAGGTCGGCACGGGCGACGCCACGGAGCCGCTCGTGCGGATGCACCAGGTCGAGTGCCACGACGGCCTCGTCGCCGAGAGCCGCATCCACCGGGGCGTCCTCCCGACGGGCGCCGACCCCGACCGCTTCGAGAAGCGCCACGCCCACTGCGACGTGCTGGTGGCCGGCGGCGGCCCCGCCGGCCTCGCCGCCGCGCTCGCCGCGGCCGAGCAGGGCGCCCGCGTGGTCCTCGTCGACGACCACCCGCAGCTTGGCGGCGCCGTGCTCGGCGAGGACCTGATCCTCGACGACGCCCCCGCCGACCACTGGGTCCGCCACGCCGAGGAGCGCCTGCGCGCCAACCCGGACGTCACGGTGCTCACCCGCACCACCGCCTTCAACGTCGGCGACCAGGGCGCCGTCGCGCTGATGGAGCGCGTCTCCGAGCACCTCGCGCCCGCGCACCGCGGCGGCCGCGCGCTGCGCCGGCTCTGGCAGGTGCGCACCCACCAGCTGGTGGTGGCCACGGGCGCGACCGAGCGCCCGCTGGTCTTCGCCGACAACGACCGCCCCGGCGTGATGCTGGCGGGCGGCGTGCGCGGGCTGCTCCACCGCTACGGCCTCGTGCCGGAGCGCTGCGTCGTCGTCACCACGAACGACTCCGCCTACCGCACCGCGATCGACCTGGTCGGTGCCGGCGTCGAGGTGCCGTGCGTCGTCGACGCCCGCCCCGACCCCTCGGGGCCGCTCGTCCAGCGCGCCCGCGACCTCGGCGTCGAGGTCCGCAGCGGGTGCGCCGTGATCGGCACCGACCCGGACGCCGAGGGCGCGCTCGCCGGGGTCCGCATCGTCGGGCTCGACGGCGGGGCCGAGGAGGCCGTGGCCTGCGACGTCCTCGCCGTCTCCGGCGGCTGGGACCCCCTGATGGACCTGCACCACCACGTCGGCGGCCAGGCCCGCTGGGACGCCGAGCGGCTCCGCTTCGTCCCCGAGGGCACCGTCGACGGCCTGCGCCTCGCCGGCGCCGCCGCCGGCCTCGTCGGCACGGCGGCCTGCCGTCGCGACGGCCACCTCGTCGGCCTCGTCGCCGCCGAGGCGACCGGCTTCGGCTCCGCGGCCGACGGCCCGGCCGTTCCCGCCGCCGACGAGGAGCCCGAGGGCGCGCCCGCCGACCTCGTCGTCGTGCCGGGCACCGACCCGGTCCACGCCTTCGTCGACCAGCACCGCGACGTCACGATCGCCGGCGTCGAGCGCGCGCTCGGCTCGGGCCTCCACCACGTCGAGCACCTCAAGCGCTACACGCTGGTCGGCACCGGCACCGAGCAGGGCCGCACCGCCAAGGTCAACGCGGGCCGCATGGCCGCCGATCGCTTCGGCCTGCCGTTCGCCGAGGTCGGCGTCTCCAACGCCCGCCCGCCCGCGCAGCCCGTCACCTTCGGATCGCTGGCGGGCCGCGCGCTCGGCGCCCGCTTCGACCCCGTCCGCACCACGTCGATCCACCCCTGGCACGTCGCCCACGGTGCCGTCTTCGAGGACGTCGGCCAGTGGAAGCGGCCCTGGTACTTCCCGCAGGGCGCGGAGGACCTCGACGCCGCCGTCCTGCGCGAGTGCGCCGCCGTGCGCGAGGCCGTCGGGATGATGGACGCCTCGACGCTCGGCAAGATCGACGTCAAGGGCGCCGACGCGGGCGCGTTCCTCGACCGCCTCTACACCGGCGTGATGAGCACGCTCAAGCCCGGACGCGCCCGCTACGGCGTGATGTGCAAGGCCGACGGTATGGTCATGGACGACGGCGTCGTTCTGCGCCTCGCGGACGACCGCTTCCTCGTCACCACTACGACGGGCGGGGCCGGCGGCGTCCTCGACTGGATGGAGGACTTCCTCCAGACCGAGTGGCCCGACCTCGACGTCTGGCTCACCTCCGTCACCGAGCAGTGGGCGACCGTGGCCGTCGTCGGGCCGCGCTCGCGCGACGTGATGGCCGCGCTCGCGCCCGACCTCGACGTCACGCAGGACGCCTTCACGTTCATGCAGGTCGAGGAGGCCGTGGTCGCCGGGCTGGCGGCGCGCGTCGCGCGCATCTCCTTCTCGGGCGAGCTCGCCTTCGAGATCAGCGTGCCGATGACGTGGGGCCTCGCCCTCTGGGAGGCCGTCTTCGCGGCCGGCCAGCCGTTCGGGATCACCCCGTACGGCACCGAGTCGATGCACGTCCTGCGCGCCGAGAAGGGCTACTTCATCGTCGGCCAGGAGACGGACGGCACCGTCACGCCGCTCGACCTCGGCCTCGACTGGATGGTCGCCGACAAGGAGTTCGTCGGCCGCCGCAGCCTGCGCCGCTCCGACATGCTCCGCGACGACAGAAAGCAGCTGGTCGGCATCCTGCCCGCCGAGCGCCTGCCGGAGGGCTCCCAGCTCGTCGACGACGAGGCATTCGAGATCCCCGTGCCGATGATCGGGCACGTCACCTCGTCGTACGAGAGCGCCGCGCTCGGCCGGCCGTTCGGCCTCGCGCTGGTCCGCCGGGGCCGCGACCGGATCGGCGAGACGATCTACGCGCCGCTCGCCGACCGCACCGTGGCCGTCGAGATCGTCGACCCGGTCATCTTCGACCAGGAGGGGGCCCGCCGCGATGGCTGACCGCGCCGCACCGCTCGCCGCGCTCGAGGGCGCGATCACGGGCGCCGCCTTCGCCGGCGCCACCCTGCGCAGCGTGCCCTTCCTCGCCCAGGTCGGCATCCGCCTCGACCCCCAGGGCCCGGCCGCCGCGCGCGTCGCCGCGGCGCTCGGCCTCGAACTGCCGGAGGCCAACCGCGTCGCGGAGTCCGGCGGGCGCCGCGCGCTCTGGCTCGGCCCCGACGAGTGGCTCGTGGTCGCCGTCGACGGCGAAGAGCGCGCGCTGGTGGCGATCCTCGAGGAGGCGATCGGGGCCGACGGCGCCGTCGTCGACCTGTCCGCGAACCGCACCGGCCTCGAGCTCGAGGGCCCGCAGGCCGCCGAGGTGCTGGCCACCTGCATGGCCCTCGATCTGCATCCGCGCGCCTTCGGCGCCGGCCGCTGCGCGCAGACCCTGCTTCAGAAGGCGCCGGTGATCGTCGAGCGGCGCGGCGACGACGCCTTCGTCCTCCTTGTGCGGCCCTCGTTCGCGGCCTACGTCGCGGAGTGGCTGGTCGACGGCATGGCCGGCCTGCGGGCCGACCTCGCCGCCGTCTAGCCCTGCAGCGGCCGCCGCTCGGGGGCGTCCAGCCAGGGGCGCTCGCGCTCGAGCGCCGCGCCGATCCGGAACGGCGTCGCGTCGTCGAAGGTGCGCCCGACGATCTGCAGTCCCGTCGGCACGCCGTTGTCCGCGACGCCGCTCGGCACGTTGAGGACGGGACAGGCGCTGAGGACGTTGAAGACGGGTGTGATCAGCGTGTCGAAGTAGAACGGCAGCTCGACCCCGCCGACCACGAGGCCGTGGTCGGCGTACTCGTCGCCGGCCACGAGCCCGCGCGTCCCGAGCGTCGGGCAGAGCAGCGCCGTGTGCTCCTCGAGGACGGGGGCGACGGCGTTCCAGATCGCCGCCTCGGCCTCGATCTGGTCGTAGCCCGACGCGTCGCCCTGGAGTTCGACCACGTGCCGGCTGAAGGCGATCGCGTAGTCCGTCATCTCGGCGCCGTGCTCCTCGACCATCCCGCCGATCCACGCTCCGAAGATCTGCGCGAAGTGGTAGCCGATCGCGGCGTGGTAGCCGGCGCGGTCGAGGGGGATCGCGACCTCGCGCACGTCGGCGCCGGCCGCGCGCAGGGCGTCGGCCGCGGCGAGCGTGTTGGCGCGCACCTCGTCGTCGAGGGCGAACAGCCCATCGAAGTCAAGGCAGAGCGCGATCGGCATCCCCGACACGTCGGCGTCGATCGGGCCCAGTGCGTAGCGCGGGCGCAGCGAGCGGTGGTCCATCGGGTGCGGCCCGGCCAGCACGTTCTGGAACAGGCGCATGTCTTCGACGGTGCGGGCGAGGCCGCCGTTGTGGCAGTACATGTCGAGCCCGAACGGCGGCTCGCACGGCACGCGTCCGTGCGGCGCCTTAAAGCCCACGACGCCGTTGAAGGCGGCCGGGATGCGGATCGAGCCGCCGATGTCGGAGCCGCCCGCGAGGGTCGTGGAGCCGGCGGCCAGTGCCGCCCCCGACCCGCCCGACGAGCCGCCGACCCCGTACTCGGGGTTCCAGGGGTTGCGGGTGACGCCGTGGATGCGCGACTGGGTGAAGCCCGCACAGGAGAACTCGGGCGTGGTGGAGCGGGCGTGCTGGACGCAGCCCGCGTCGAGCATGCGCCGGGCGAGCGGCGACGTCTCGTCGGCGACGAGGTCGCGGTAGACGAGGCTGCCCATCGACCAGGGTTGGCCGGCGACCGGCATCTCGTCCTTGATGGCCAGCGGGATGCCCTCGAGGGGGCGCGCCTCGCCCTTCGCCCAGCGCGCCTCCGCCGCGGCGGCCTCCGCGCGGGCCGCCTCGTAGCGCGTGAAGCAGAACGCGTTCACCGTGGGCTCCGTCGCCTCGGCCCGGGCGATGACGGCGTCCATCAGCTCAACGGGGGAGAGCTCGCGGGTCGCGAACCGCGCCAGGGCCTCGGCGGCGGTCAGGTACGCGAGGTCAGTCATGCCGGCGCAGGAACTCCTCGACGACCGCGGCGTAGGCGTCCGCCTCCTCGACGTGCGCGACGTGCGACGACTCCTCGAAGCAGCGCATCTCGGCGTGCGGAACGCCGGCCTTGATGCCGTTCGCGCAGGGCTCGCCGAGCTCGTCGTGGCGGCCGTAGGTGAGGAGCGTCGGGATCGCGATCCGGTGCAGGTCCGCCTCCCGCGTCCAGTCCTTGAGGTTGCCGATCAGCGTGAACTCGTTCGGGCCGTTCATCGTGTTGTAGACCGGGTTGCCGTCGAGCGACTCGGCCGTCTTGACCATGCACTCGGGCCACGGGTCGAGCCGGCACAGGTGGCGCGTGTAGAAGGCCATCTCCGCGTCCGGGTAGCGCGGGTCGTCGCGGTCGCCGGCGAGCAGGACCTCGCCGTGCGGGGCGGGCAGCGCCGCCATCAGCTTGCGGCACTCCTCCCCGAACAGCGGCATCGAGGCCGAGGTCGAGGCGAGCACCACGGAGCGGATCCCCTCGGTGCCGCGGCAGAGGTAGTCGATCGACAGCCAGCCGCCCCACGACTGGCCGAGCAGGTGGCAGTCGTCGAGGCCGAGCGCCTCGCGCATGCGGTCGACCTCGCCGGTGAAGTGGTCGAGGGTCCACAGCGACGTGTCGTCGGGCTGGTCGGAGCGGCCGCAGCCGAGCTGGTCGTAGACCACGACCGGCCGGTGCTCCGCGAGGCGCTCCTCGAGCGGCTCGAGGTAGTAGGCGGCCGCGCCGGGCCCGCCGTGCAGGAGCAGGATCGGCCGCCGGTCGCCGCCGCCCGAGCGCCGGTACCAGACGCGTCCGTGCTCGAGATCGATGAAGCCCTCGTCCGCCATGTCTCCTCCTCGCCCGTGCCGGGTCCCCGGGATCGTCCGTGCCCGGGTGCGCCGTGTCAACGGGACCGGGTCAGGCGAGGTGCGCGGCGATCGCCGCGAGCGAGCGCATCGTCTCCGCGCTCTGGGCCTCGTCCCAGGCCAGGGGGTACGTCGACAGCCGCGCGATCACGACCCCGGCGGGCCGGTCGACGTAGCAGTACTGCCCGTGGATGCCGAGGCCGCTGAGGACCTCGCCGCGGCGGATCACCCAGAAGGCGTTGCGGTACATCGACCAGTCGCCCTTCGTGGGCTGGTCGAGGGTGGGGCTGGCCTTGAACTGGCGCTCGCACTCGTCGTCGCCCTCGCGGGTGTCGCGGACCCACTCCGCGGGGATCGCCTGGGCGTCGCCCGCACGGCCGTCCTCGAGGTAGGCCTGCCCGAGCCGGGCGAGGTCGCGCAGGGCGCACGACATGCCGCCGTCCACGATCGGGAAGCCGAGCGGGTCGAGCATGATGTCCGCCTCGAACTCCTGCCCGAGTGGGCCCCACAGCTCGTCGGAGAGGACCTCGTGGAAGCGGCGCCCCGTGACGGTCTCGATGATGTGCGCCTGGATGTTGGTGAGGGGCGAGCGGTAGTCGAACCAGGCGCCGTGCGCGTAGGCCGTCGGGTACGTCCGGAAGTGCCCGAGTGCGCCGATCGGCTCGCGGTCGCCGAGGCGCCGGTAGCTGGTGTGGCGCTCGTACTCGAGCAGCGGGTTGTCGGCGTCCGGGTCGGCGTAGAGGTCGTAGTCCTCGACGAACTCGGTGCCCGCGGTCATGTCGACGACGTGCGCCACGGTGGCGCCGTCGAGGCTGGTGCCGGCCATGTCGGGCACGAGGTCGGTGACGAGGTCCGAGCGGCGGACGAGGCCCTTGCCGACCTGCACGCCGAGGAGCGCGCAGCACCAGGACTTCGACACGCTCATCAACAGGTGCGGCGTGCGCTCGGTCATCCCGTTGAAGTAGCGCTCGTAGGCGATGCGGCCGTCCTTGAGCACGCAGATGCCCTCGGCCTGGGAGCGGGCGAGCTGGTCGGCCACGGTCACGGGCGCGCCGTCCATGCCCTCGAGCTCGACGTGCCCGATCTCCCGCGGGTCGTGCTCGAGGATCCGCGGCGGATGCGTGTCGTTGGCGATCCGCGCGGTCGGCGCGAACTCGCGCACGCGCTGGAACGATCGGCGCGGGTAGGGGTCGGTCAGCCAGTTGTCGAGCGTGGTGCCGTCGCGCACGTCCATCCGCCCGCCACGGTACCCCGCCCGGGGCGCCGTGGCTAGGCCAGCGCGTCGGCGAAGCGCCGGATCCGGCGCGCCGCCTCGACGAGCAGCGCGTCGTCCATGCCGAGCGAGATGCGCACGTGGCCCGCGCCCGACGGCCCGAAGGTGTGGGTCGGCAGGACCGAGACGCGCTCGGCGTCGAGCAGGCGCAGGGCGAAGTCCTCCGCCTCGAGCCCGGTCGGGCGGATGTCGATCATCACGAACATCCCGGCCTCGGGCCGGCGCGGCAGGATCGCGGCCGAGCCCTCGAGCTCGGCCATCACCAGGTCGAGCCGGCGCAGGTACTTCGCCCGCTCGGCGCGCGGGAAGGCGCCGCCGTCGGCGAGGGCCACGGCGCCCGCGTCCTGGATGAACTGGACGCAGCCGAACAGCATCGCCTCGAGCAGGACGCCGGCGCGGGCGGCGAGCTCGGGCGGCGCGATCGACCAGCCGTGCCGGAAGCCCGTCATCGCGTACGACTTCGAGAGCGTCCCGAGCGAGACCACGCGGTCCTCGAAGCCCTCGAGCGCGAGGATGCTCGTGTACTCCCCGGCGTAGGCGAACTCGCCGTAGACCTCGTCGGCCACGAGCCAGAGGTCGTGGTCGCGGCACGCCGCGGCGATCGCCATCAGCTCGTCCTTCGCCAGCATCGCCCCCGTCGGGTTGTGGGGGTGCGTCAGGACGACGGCGCGCGTCTCGGGGCGGACGGCGGCGCGGATCTCGTCGACGCGCGGGTGGAAGCCGTCCTCGGGGCGCAGCGGCACGTGGTCGACGGCGACGCCGCTGGCGCGCAGGACCTGGGTGTAGGGCGCGTAGAAGGGCTCGGGCAGGATCAGCCGGTCGCCGGGGCCGACGAGCGTCATCAGCATCCCGAACATCGCCGTCTGCGCGCCGGGGAAGAAGTTGACCATGGCGGGCGTGATGGGACGGCCCGCGTCGCGCGCGGCGTACGCGCAGATCGCCTCGATCACGGCGTCCTCGCCGCGGGCCGCGGCGTAGCGGGTGCGCCCGCGCGCGATCGCCGACTCGACCTCGGCCAGGACGGCGGCCGGCGGCGGCGCGTCCGGCTCGCCGATCGACAGCACGATGATGTCCTCGCCGGCCGCGACGCGGTCCGTCGCGAGCTGGTGCACGCGCCAGGCGGGATCGGGCTCGTCGGAGAGTCGCAGCGAGAGGTCGGCGTAGCGGGGGAAGGCGCTCACGGTCTCCGCACCATAGCCGGACGGATGCGGGTCACGAATAGGACGAAGGGGTCGACGATAACGATCTGTTATAAGTGGGACTTCTGCCATCCATAAGGTATGCTTACGCGTCGTCGGGGCGCATGCCCGCCCCGCACCGCACCATGGCCGACCCGACCTCCACCCCGATCGACCCCGCCTCCGCCGAGGCGATGAGCGCGGACGAGCTCGTCCGCGCCGCCGTCGAGGCCTTCCACCCGTCGATCGCGCTCGCCTGCTCCTTCCAGCAGGAGGAGGCGGTGCTGCTCGACATGCTGTTCGCCGTCCGGCCCGACGCCCGCGTCTTCGCCCTCGACACGGGCGTGCTGTTCTCCGAGACGTACGCGACCTGGCGGGCCTACGAGGAGCGCTACGGGATCACGATCGAGGCCTTCCGCGGCCCGACCCTCGAGGAGCAGGCCGCCGCGCACGGCGACGCGCTCTGGGAGCACGACCCGAACGGCTGCTGCGCGCTGCGCAAGGTCGAGCCCCTGGGCCGCGCCCTCGGCGCCCTCGACGGCTGGATCACCGGCCTGCGCCGCGACCAGGCCCCGACGCGCGCCGGCACCCCGAAGGCCGAGTACGACGCGACCCGCGGCCTCTGGAAGTTCAGTCCGCTCGCCGACTGGACCCTCGACGACGTCTGGGCGCGGATCCGCGAGCGCGACCTGATCGTCAACCCGCTGCACGAGCAGGGCTACGCCTCGATCGGCTGCATCCACTGCACCAAGCCCGGCGCCGGCCGCGAGGGCCGCTGGGCCGGCAGCGAGAAGACCGAGTGCGGCCTGCACCCGGCCGGAGGGCCGCTCGCGTGAGCCACGAGCTGATGATGGTGCTGTTCGGCCTCGGCGTCGGCCTGCTCGTCGGTGCCACCGGCGTCGGCGGCGGCTCGATCATGACCCCGCTCCTCGTCGTCGTGGCGGGCGTGCCGCCCGTCGGCGCGCTCGGGACGGATCTCTTCTACGCCGCCGTCACCAAGACCGTCGGCGGCGCCAGCCACTTCACGAAGAGCACGGTCGACCTGCGCCTGTCGCTCCAGCTGGCGGTCGGCAGCGTCCCCGCCGCCCTCGGTGCGGTCTGGCTGCTGCACTGGATCGACGATCGCATCGGCATCGCCATCGACACGCCGCTGATCGTGATCGTCGCGATCGCGATCGGCCTCTGCGCCGTCGCGATGTTCTGGCAGACCCTGTTCCCGCCGAAGACGCGTCCCGAGCGCGCGCCGCGCCACCAGTTCGTCGCCGCGGTCATCAGCGGGCTGATCGTCGGCTTCGTCCTCGGCCTCACGTCCGCCGGGTCCGGCGCGATCCTCGCGCTGCTCCTGATCGCCATCTTCCAGCTCGCCCCGCACCGCGTCGTCGGGACCGACATCTTCCACGCCGCGCTGCTCCTGTGGGCGGCGGCGATCGGCAACATGGTCGTCGGCAACGTCGACTACCGGCTCGCCGCGCTGCTCCTGCTCGGCTCGATCCCCGGCGTCCTGATCGGCACGAAGGTGTCGGTGCGCCTGCCGGCCCTCGCGCTCCGGATGGCGCTCGCGGGCGTCCTCCTCGCCGCCGCGGGCTCGCTCGCCGTCAAGGCCGGCCTGCCGCTGCCGCCCGTCGGCCTCGTCGTCTGGTTCGCGTCCGTCGCCGTCGCCACCTACCTCGTCTACCGCCGCGTACGCATCCCCGCCCCGGAGGTCCCATGACCACGCTCACCGAGCTGTCCACCCTCGACGTCCTCGAGGCGGAGGCGGTCCACGTCCTCCGCGAGTGCGCGGCCGAGTGCGAGCGGCCCGTGCTGCTGTTCTCCGGCGGCAAGGACTCGATCGTCCTCGCGCACCTCGCCGTCAAGGCGTTCGCGCCCGCCGGGCTGCCCTTCCCGCTGATGCACGTCGACACGGGCCACAACTTCGACGAGGTCGTCGCCTACCGCGATGCGATGGTCGCGCGGCTCGACGAGCGGCTGATCGTCGCGAGCGTCGAGGACTCGATCGCCGCGGGCCGCGTCCAGGACGAGACGGGCCCGCGCGCGAGCCGCAACCGCCTGCAGACCACGACCCTGCTCGACGCGATCGCGGAGCACCGCTTCACCGCCTGCTTCGGCGGCGCCCGCCGCGACGAGGAGCGCAGCCGCGCGAAGGAGCGCTTCTTCTCGCACCGGGATGCCTTCGGCCAGTGGGAGCCGCGCAACCAGCGCGCCGAGCCGTGGTCGCTCTACAACGCGCGGCTCAAGCCGGGCGAGCACCTGCGCGTCTTCCCCCTCTCCAACTGGACCGAGATCGACGTCTGGGCGTACATCGAGCGCGAGGGCCTCGAGCTGCCTTCGATCTACTTCGCGCACGAGCGCCAGGTGTTCGAGCGCGATGGGATGCTGCTGGCCGACCATCCGGCGGTCGAGCGCTACCCGCACGAGCAGCTGGTCACGGAGACGGTGCGCTTCCGCACCGTCGGCGACGCCACCTGCACCGGGGCGATCCGCTCGACGGCGACCACCGTCCGGGAGGTGCTGGTCGAGACCCGCGCCTCCGACGTCTCCGAGCGCGGCGCCTCCCGCGCCGACGACCGCACCTCGGAGGCCGCCATGGAGGATCGCAAGAGGAACGGGTACTTCTGATGCCGCTCGAGAACCCCATGCTGCGCGTCGTCGCCGTCGGCTCCGTCGACGACGGCAAGAGCACCCTGATCGGCCGGCTCCTGCACGACACGGGCCACCTCACCCGCGACCAGATCGAGGCCGTCGAGGAGGCGAGCCGCCGGCGCGGCCGCAAGGGCGTCGACCTCGCGCTCCTGACCGACGGGCTGCGCGCCGAGCGCGAGCAGGGAATCACGATCGACGCGGCCTACCGCTCGTTCGAGGCGGACGGCCGCCGGATCCTGCTCGCCGACGCCCCCGGCCACGTCCAGTACACGCGCAACATGGTCACCGCGGCCGCGGGCTCCGACGTCGCGATCCTGCTCGTCGACGCGGCCAACGGGATCATGCCCCAGACCCGCCGGCACCTCGCGCTGTGCGCGCTGCTCGGCCTGCGCGAGATCATCGCCTGCGTCAACAAGATCGACCTCGTCGGCTACGACGAGGCCCGCTTCCGCGAGATCGAGGCGGGGCTCGGCGAGGTCGCGGCCGGCGTCGGCTGCCGCCACCTGACGGTGGTGCCGATCTCCGCGCTCGAGGGCGCCAACGTCGTCGAGCGCTCTGACGCGATGCCCTGGTACGGCGGGCCGACGGTGCTCGAGCTGCTCCACGACCTCGACCCGCCGATCGCCGAGGATGCGCTGCGCCTGCCAGTGCAGTGGGTCGTGCGCCACGACGAGGGCGGCGCCGACGTGCGCGGCCTCGCGGGCCGCATCGAGAGCGGCATGGTGGCCGTCGGCGATGAGGTCGTCGCGCTGCCCTCGGGGGTGTCCTCGCGGGTCGCCCGCATCGACGTCCTCGGCAAGGACCGGGACGCCGCGGCCGCGCCGCTCAGCGTCGCCCTGCACCTCGAGGACGACGTCGACGTGGCCCGCGGCGACGTGATCGTGGCGGCCGACGCCGTGCCCGCGCTCGCCGACCGGGTCGGGGCCACCGTGGCGTGGCTCGACGAGCAGCCGCTCACCGCCGGCGCCCGCTTCGAGCTGCGGCAGGGCACGCGCTCGGTGCCGGTGATCGTGGAGGCCCTGGAGGCGCGGCTCGAGCTCGACACGCTCGAGCACGAGCCCGCGGACGCCCTCGAGGCCAACGACATCGGCCTGATCGCCCTGCACGCGGCCGCCCCGATCGTGGCCGAGGCGCACGCCGCGAACCGCGCGCTCGGCGGCGTGATCCTCGTCGACCCCGGGACGAACCGGACCGTCGGCGTCGTGATGCTGGGCGGCGCGGCCGTGCCGGCCGCCTGAGCCGGGGCGCTAGAGGCCCTTCTTCGCCTTCTCGAGGCGGCGGCGGAGGTTCGGGTCGAGCTCGACCTTGCGCAGCCGCACGGCGTCGGGGGTGACCTCGACGCACTCGTCCTCGGCGATGAACTCGAGCGCCTGCTCGAGCGACAGGTGGCGCGGCGGCGTCAGCCGCATCAGCTCCTCGGCGTGGGCGGCGCGCATGTTCGTCAGCTTCTTCTCGCGCGTCGGGTTGACCTCCATGTCCTCCGAGCGCGCGTTGAGGCCGATGATCATGCCGTTGTAGACGTCGACGCCGGGCTCGACGAACAGCTCGCCGCGCTCCTGCAGCGTCATCAGCGCGTGCTCGGTGGCGACGCCCTGGCGGTCGGCGATCAGCGAGCCGTTCTGGCGTGCGCGGATCTCGCCGTGCCACGGCTCGAAGCCCTCGAGGACGTGGTGCAGCTGGCCGGTGCCGCGCGTCTCCGTCAGGAACTCGGTGCGGAAGCCGATCAGGCCGCGGGCCGGGACGATCTGCTCGATGCGGACCCAGCCGGTGCCGTGGTTGACCATCGACTCGATGCGGCCCTTGCGGATGCCGAGCAGCTGGATCACGACGCCGGCGTACTCCTCGGGCACGTCGATCGCGAGGCGCTCCATCGGCTCGTGGCGCTTGCCGTCGATCGTGCGCGTCACGACCTGCGGCTTGCCGACCGTGAGCTCGAAGCCCTCGCGGCGCATCGTCTCCACGAGCACGGCGAGCTGCAGCTCGCCGCGGCCCTGCACCTCCCAGGCGTCGGGCCGGTCGGTGGCGCCGACGCGCAGCGAGACGTTGCCGACGAGCTCCTGGTCGAGGCGCTGCTTCACCATCGTGGCGGTCAGCTTCGCGCCGCTGCAGCCCGCCAGCGGCGAGGTGTTGATGCCGATCGTCATCGACAGGCTGGGCTCGTCGACGGCGATCACGGGCAGGGGGCGCGCGTCGTCGGCGGCCGCGATCGTCTCGCCGATCGTGACCTCGGGGATGCCCGCGATGGCGACGATGTCGCCGGGGCCCGCCGTGTCGGCGGAGACGCGCTCGAGCTCCTCGGTGACGTACAGCTCCGTCAGCTTCACGGACTCGACCGTGCCGTCGGCGCGGCACCAGGCGACCGTCTCGCCCTTGCGCATCGTGCCGTGGTGGATGCGGCAGAGCGCGAGCCGGCCCATGTAGGGCGACGCGTCGAGGTTGGTGACGAGGGCCTGCAGGGGGTGCGCGGGGTCGTGCTCGGGCGCGGGCACGTGCGCGAGGATCGTCTGGAACAGCGGCTCGAGGTCGTCGGCGAGGGCGTCGGGCCCCTCGACGGACGCGCGCCCGGCGCGGGCGTTGGCGTAGACGATCGGGAAGTCGATCTGCTCCTCGTCGGCGTCGAGGTCGAGGAACAGCGCGTAGGTCTCGTCGAGCACCTCGGCGACGCGGGCGTCGGGCCGGTCGACCTTGTTGATGCAGAGGATCACGGGCAGCCGCGCCTCGAGCGCCTTGCGCAGCACGAAGCGGGTCTGGGGCAGCGGCCCCTCGCTCGCGTCGACGAGGAGGAGCACGGCGTCGACCATCGTCAGGCCGCGCTCGACCTCGCCGCCGAAGTCGGCGTGGCCGGGCGTGTCGATGATGTTGATCTTGACGTCGCCGTGGCGGACGGCCGTGTTCTTCGCGAGGATGGTGATGCCCTTCTCGCGCTCCAGGTCGTTCGAGTCGAGCACGCGCTCGGCGACCTCCTGGTGGTCGCGGAAGGCACCGGACTGCCACAGCATCGCGTCGACGAGCGTCGTCTTGCCGTGGTCCACGTGCGCGACGATCGCGAGGTTCCGGATCGAGTCGCGGCGCTCCACCATTCGGCAGCCTATCCATCCCCGAACCCGCGGCGAGCCGGTCGATGCAGCACCATGGGGGCATGCGCCTGCGCATCGGCCTGATCGCCCTGCTTGCCTGCGCCGCCCTGCCGGCGGCGGCCCAGGCCGGCTGGCGGGACATCCCGGATCCCTCCGCGCAGCCCGACGTGGCCGCCGAGACGACACGCGAGCAGGTCGGCCCGACCACGATCGTGCGCTCCTGGTACGACGCCTGGAACGGCCGCCGCCGCGAGCTGCGCATCGCCGTGCCGACCGCCGCCCTCGCCGCGGGGCGCCCCGTGCCGCTGCTCGTGACGACCCGGCCGGCGGGGCTCAGCCTCTTCTGCACCGACGAGAACATGCGGCTGGCGGGGCGCAGCGGCTTCGCGCTCGCCTGCCCGAGCGGGCAGGGCGTCGTGACGCGCTCCTTCTCGTACGGCGCGGCGGGGCAGATCGCGGACCTCGCCCGGATGCCCGCGCTCGTGGCCGAGCGGGTCCCCGACCTCGCGGTCGACCCGCGACGCGTGCACCTCGCCGGCTCCTCGATGGGCGGCACGGAGGCCCTGTTGGTGGCGCTGCGCTACCCCGGCGCCTACGTGCGGGTCGCGTCGCTCGACCCGATCACGGACCTCGGCCGGCGCTTCGGCTCGCTGCCGATGGACCGGCGCCTGCTCCTGCAGGCGGAGTGCGACGGGCCGCCCCTGCTGCAGCCCGGCTGCTACGCGGCGCGCAGCCCGCAGACCCTCGTCGGCGGCGGCGACCGCGCGGGCGCGATCGCGCTCTGGTACTCGACGCGCGACCCCGTCTCCGGCGAGCCGTGGCAGGTGCCGCGCTTCGCGGAGGCCCTCGCCGATCGGGGCGCCACCGGCTTCTTGGTGCGGGTCGGGCGCTGGGGCCACGGCGCGCTCTGGGACCGGCCCGCGATGCGCCGCGCCTGGCTGCACGACCTCGGCCTGCCCGTCAAGGTGCCCGCGGTCCTGCCGTTCGCGTACGAGCGGCTCGACGCCGACGGCGGCCGGCTCGTCGCGGCGCGCCGCGGCGCTTGACGCCGGGACCCGGCGGGCCGACGCTACCCGCGACCCCGGCCCAGGAGCGGACCATGTGCGGCGATCTTGGCAACCCGATCTCCGAGGCGATGCAGGAGGAAGACGGGCGCACGGTCAGCCGCAGCCCGTGGGGCCCGGACGACCAGATCGGCGGCCTCAACTGGATGACCTCCTAGGGGCAGGGCGAGCTGCTCGCCCGCCTCGACGGCACCAGGGTGTTCGACCTCTCGGTCGACTACTTCAAGGGCATGCCCTCGTGGATCGCGGCTGGCGACCCCGTCTACGACACTTCAGGTAGGACGTGGGGTCGCCCCGGAGCTCGGGAGTGATGGGGTTGTCGTAGGTGCGGCCGGCGATGGTTGCCGCGGGCTGGCCGGGAAGCGTGACAGTCCCCGCAACAGTGACCGTTGGCCCGAGTTTTCACGAGTGGCGCGGACCTCGGCCCGCCGCCCTTCGCCCTGCTCCTCGCCGCGCTCGGCTCGTGCACGTCGATGACGCTGCGCATGTACGCCGACCTCAAGGCGTGGCCGCTCGAGCGCGTGCGCGTCGGGTTGCGCCACGCGTCGGGCCCCGACGGGCTCGTGATCGACCGCCGGATCGAGCTCGTCGGCGTTCTCGACGAGGCCCAGCGCGAGCGGCTGCTGGCGATCGCCGGCAG